>WNFR01000355.1_pt1 | contig 46440 bp, 44 predicted proteins | sample 5400221 | NCBI WGS metagenome assembly WNFR01 (sample SAMN13153357, study PRJNA577476) | soil metagenome | isolation source: 40 cm soil under Madrone tree | place: USA:California | collected 2016-06-14 | reverse complement strand
TTGGCTAGAAATGCGCGATCATGACTGATCAGCAGAACTGTTTTGTCAGTATTTCGAAGGTAGTCCTCCAGCCAGCGCGTCGTTTCCAGATCGAGGTGATTCGTTGGCTCATCCAGAAGCAGGACATCGGCGCCACTTACCAGTTGTCGGGCCAGTCCAAGCCTTCCGCGCTCACCACCGCTTAATTGTTCGAGTGGCTGCGTGCGTGCTTTTTCCGCATCGAAGCCCAGTCCCTGCAGCACGGCGTCCACCCGCGGAGTGAAGGTATAGCCGCCTTCGCGATCGAAGCGCTCGAGGTCGCGATCATAGCTGGCGAGCACTTGTGGCGTGGCAGACTCACCTACTTGTGACAAAACATGGGCCTGTTCGGCAAGGGAGTGCTCCAGAGCGAGGAGGTCAGCAAATTCACCCGCGCCAGCTTCCCACACTGTTTTGGCTCCGCCGAAGTCGCGGTGCTGCTCTAGAAGCCCGAACCGCAGATCTGGCTGGCGTGCAATGATCCCCTCGGTCGGTTTTTGCGCACCTATAATCAGGCGGAAGAGCGTCGTCTTGCCGCTTCCGTTCCGCCCCAGAATACCCCAGCGGTCGCCCCGTCCTATGGTGAATGTTATTCCCTTGAAGATCCTCGACGCACCAAACTCGACACCGACATTCGAGACGGATATCTGGGTCAAGAACGCAGCACGCTCGAGCAGGCTGCAAGGCAGCGCTCGAGCGATTCCATAGTGTGGTCCCCCATGTGGCCGATGCGAAAGGTGGAGCCCTTCAGCTTGCCATAGCCGCCTCCGACTACGATTCCGCGCTTTGCCACCGCGGCGGTGAATGCTTCCGCGGGGATGTCCGACGGAAGCCTGATCGTAGATACTGTCGGGGACTGAGATCCGAGAGGCGCGATGTTTACCAGCTTCTTGCCTGTTTCGTCGCTGATTTTCGTCACCCATTCCTGGGTCCGTGCAGCCATCGCCTTGTGCCGCGCCCATCGGGCCTCAAGTCCCTCCGCCGCTATTGATTTGGCCTGTGCTTCCAGGGCATAGAGCAGTGTAAGCGCCGGGGTACTCGGCGTCTGGTTCCGTCGCGCATACGCATCAAGCTCGACAAGATCGAAATAGACGCCGCGACCATGCGTCCCATTCGCTTGATCGACGAAGCTGGTTGATGCGACGCCGAATGAAAGACCAGGTGGAAGAGCCAGAGCTTTCTGCGAGCCAGTCAAGACGTAATCGAGCTTCCATTCATCAAAACGAAGCTCCGCCCCTCCGAATCCACTGACACTATCGATCAGGCATGCAATACCATGACGATGCGCGCAATCAGAGATCGCGCGGACATCGTTGAGGGCACCCGTCGAGGTCTCGGAATGAACAACCGTAATCGCGGTGTATTTTCGCATCGAAAGACGCTCGTCCAGTTGCGGAATCGCATGCACCTGCCCCCACGCGACTTCGTAGCGATCAACGTCCCGGGCGCACATCGACGCAATGTGCGCAAATCGCTCCGAAAACGCTCCATTTACCAGACAAAGGATCCGACCTGGCGGAGCGCAGCGGATTGCAGCCTCCATCATTCCGGTCGCTGACGATGAACTGATGTAAACCGGGCGTTCCGTCTTGAATAGCGGACGAAGACCTTGCTGAAGCCGCTCGAATAGTTGTTCGAACTCCGGCCCGCGATGTGGAATCATCGGCTGAATCATGGCCGTCATGATTTCTTCGCGAACTTCGGTCGGTCCAGGAAGGAAAAAGGTACCGAACGGTTTTATTGGGCTCATTCCAGTACGAGTTCTCTTAGTTGGTCGAAATTCTCAATCACGAAATCAGCGCGTTGCACGACGGGCTCACGCCGCATGAATCCAGTGAAGGCGGCAAAGCCCTCCACTACCTGCCTGATTTCACAGTCGGTCATCCCATCTCCGACTGCGAGTATTGGACCTCTGAGACCCATGTCGCGCACCGTGATCCGTTTCCCATCCTGTCGCGTGAGAGGGGACCGCTCATCGAATCCAGCGTAATTCCCATCTTCGTCGAAGAACACGGATACTGCGTGGACCCGCTGTTCGTCGACACCCAGCTCTCCAGCGAGAGGCAGTATCGCCTCGCGCAGTCCGCCACTTACCATCACCAGCTCTATCCCCCGGGCTCGCAACTCGGTAAGCGTCTCGCGGGCACGTGGCGCTACACGGTCAACGTAAACTCGCCCCAACTCGTTGATTTCCGCCAAGGCGGGCCTGATTGCTCCCATCCTTTCGCTATAGACCGCTTCGATCGGGAGCTTTCCCTCCATCGCCCTTTCCGTCAGTGCGGAGCTCCACGCTTTGACTTCGGCACCACGCAATGCGGCCAGCCAGTCGATTCCTTCGATTCCGCTTAAAGTCGAGTCGACATCGAGCACGACGGAATTAAAACGGCTCACAGAATATTTCCGGGAGCGAGAATTCCGAGAGGGTCGAGCTCTCTCTTCACCGCCGTCATCATCGCGACCTGGAGCCCATTCATCTGGAGCGGAAGCCACTTGCGTTTGATCTTTCCTATCCCGTGCTCTGCCGCCACGGTCCCGCCGAGAGCAAGTACGTGCCTCAGCGTTTGTTCGACTACCACCTCTATAGTAGCAAGCTCTCGCGCATCACGAGCGGTGAAATTCTGATGAGGGTGTCCATTGCCAGCGTGACCGTAGATCACCGCCTGCTCGATTCCATGCTCCGCGGCGAGTCCGCGTGCGGTTTGGATTGCCTCCGCAACTTTGCCATATGGAACCGCCCAATCGGTTGAGACCTTCCTGCCGCCGGCTTCACGGTATCTGGTCCCCCGTTCGTTCATAGTGGCTGGAATACTGTGACGAATTTGGCGGGCTTCTCTCAACCTCGCCTCACCATCGAAAACCAAGGGGTCAAAGTCCGTGACAATTGACTCGATGAGATCGCTCCATTCGCCAAGCGTCGAATCTAGATCGTCGCCAACCTCTTCTTCCACGTATACCATCGTCATCGCTCCATCCGGCAACATTTCACCATGTGCCGAGGCTCGCGCGATACTAATTGCCTGATCGTCGAAGTACTCGATGCATCGTGGAGCGACTGTTCGCGACTCGCGCGCGGCGACTACGAAACTCAGCGCTGACTCTTCTGTGTTGAAGAAGACCGCCAGTCCAACGACATGGGGCGGCAATGGCAGAAGGGCAAGCTCGGCTTCCACGACTATTCCAAGCGTACCTTCGCTGCCGATGAACCAGTCGATGGGATCGTGGGCGAAGGCGTAGCCAACCGTGTTCTTCTCGAGATTGGTTCTGCGGAACTCCATCGTCTCACCATTTGCCATCACCACTTTCAGCGCCCGCACGTGGTTCCGCGTTGCGCCGTACTTGAACGTGCGAGCGCCGGACGCGTTACAGGCAATCGCTCCGCCAATCGTGGATTCTTCCTCGCTGGTCGGATCCGGCGCGAATAGGAGACCAGCAGCAGCCGCGATCCTCTTGATTGCTCCAACGAGAGCACCGGGCTCGACTCGGACAGTTCTTGCCTCTTCGTCGATTGCTGAAATGCGATCGAGGGAGCGCAGGGACAGGATCATTCCCCTGTCGGAGATGGATGCCGCCGTCGTGCTTGTCTGCGCGCCTGCGCATGTGATCGGGATGCTGTCAGCCGTCGCTTCACGCACTATCTCGACGACCTCATCGACAGATTCAGGTCGACCTACGGCCTCTGGGACCAGACGAAGACCCGATGCATCGGCCGAATATGCCTCCCGTACACTTTTGTCGCTGCTTAGAGTGACGCTCACCCTGAATGAAAGCAGACAACCGCCGCAGACGATACGTCGGGAAGACGAAGCAGCGACTCGCGAGTCGCCTCGCTTACGTCCCCGTCGACCGACACCGCGGCAAGAGCCTGGCCTCCCTGTGCCAGACGCGCCTGGTGGTATTCGGCAATGTTAACGCCTGCTTCGCCGAGTAGAGTTCCAACGCGACCAATCACCCCCGGAACGTCATTATTGGTAAGAATCAGCAGAGTATCACGCGGTTGAATATCCACGTGGAAGGCTCCAATCCGTGTGAAGCGGGGAGCTGCTCCCGGTTGCGCTGTTCCGGCAATCGCGATCTCCTGCATACCGCCGCTCAATCTCACTTCGACCGCAAAGGGGTTGTCCTGCACAGGAGTTTCGGTTGTCGAAAGGTCGATCCCGCGAGCCTCAGCTATCGCGCGAGCGTTGATGAGATTGAGCCGCTCCTGTTCCACGGTTCCTTCAAGCAGACCGCGAGCAGCCGACGCGAGCAGCCCGCTCTTCGCGGCTGTCAAACCTGAACCCGACCGAACATCAATGCGTTGGACGATACGCATGCCCTGAGTGGCGAGTATGGCTCTTCCCACAGCAGCCGCGCGCCGTGCCAGTGTCAGTGCAGGCTCGACATCCGCCCATTGTCCACCAACGTCAGCCACATTGATCGAGCGCGACAACTCTCCACTGAGAAGTGCATCACGCACCGCCGCGCAAACGTCAACCGAGACGTTGCGCTGCGCTTCCGTGGTTGACGCCCCGATGTGCGGTGTAAGAAGAACGTTCGGAAGCGCGCGCAGGGGATGGTCCGCTGCCAAGGGTTCCTTTTCGTAGGCATCAACGACCGCTCCGAGAAGGTGCTTGTTGCCCAACGCCTCGAGCAATGCTCTTTCATCGACGATCCCACCTCGAGCCATGTTCACTACGATCGACTGCCGAGGAAGCCGGGCAATCTCCCGCTTGCCGATCATGCCTTTGGTTTCGTCAGTCAACGGAGTGTGAACGGTCAGGATATCCGATTGCTCGAGCAGGGCGTCGAGCGAATCAATTTCCTGAACGCGCAAAGCCTCGAAACGGGATTTGGCGATATAAGGATCGTGGGCGAGAACGCTCATTCCGAACGCACGGGCACGCGTTGCTACCTCCCCTCCGATCCGCCCGAGGCCAACGATCCCTAGTGTTCTTCCTTTCAGTTCAGAGCCGAGTAGGGCCGACCGTTCCCACTTGCCCGCATGCATCGACGTATCAGCACGCGAAATGTGCCGAAGCAGCGATATGATTGTTCCGAAGAACAACTCGACTACTGCAATCGTATTCCCGGCCGGAGCGTTGATTACAGCGATACCGAGGGACGTCGCAGTGTCGAGGGCAATGTTATCGACTCCAACGCCGGCCCGCCCAACGACCTTGAGCTTACGGGCCTTCTCCAGCAGCTCTGTCGAAATCCGCGTGGCGCTGCGACCGATGATCGCATCATAGTCGGCGATGCGGGCAAGCAGTTCGTCCTTGAGCAACGTCGGCACTTCGTCCACGACGATCTTCGGCTCAGCGGAAAGGAGCGCGACACCTTCGGCGTCGATCTCATCGGTGACGAGAACGCGGTAAGTCACTGTCGGTGAGGAGGGTTTGAGCTGGTGGCGGTGGGAGGAGCCGGACGGGTTGCAATATCGCTTGCCCGGGCTCCTACCCACAAGCGAGAGAGCGACTCACAGCTCCATCCACCTTTTCCATGCTGCTTCGTCCACCCCGATAATGAGCAGGTTTGCATTACGGACGAGCGGAATCCGGAGCAATAAAGGCTCTTCAGAAAGTTTCTCCAGCCAGCGTTCGTCCGAAAGTTGCGCGTATTGAAGGCCAAGCTCTGTAAAACGCTTTGCGTCTCGATCGACGAGTGCTTTCACGCCAAATTTCTGCGCGAATCTGCGAAGTTCGCCGATTGATGCCGGACGTTCTATCAAATCGACGAAGTGAGTCTTGACTCTTCGCTCCGAGAAAAAACGAAGAGCCTTACGTGTATCCGCGCTTTTCTTGATCCCAAAGATCTGTACTTCCAATTGTCGCTCTGGCCAATAAGGGGACTGAAGAATGAAGGTCGACCCGCTACGTGTTTATTAATGCCGCGTGAAATAATCTATTCACCCGCTTGGTGGATTCCCGGCGGTCATCTGCAGACGCTTTGGGGGAAACTTTTCAGGCGACAACGTCCGGCTCCAACTACCCTCGAGCGTTGGGAAACTCCCGATGGCGACTTCGTAGAGCTACATCGGCTGTCGGCAGCGCCGGGGACACCGCGTGTTTTGTTGCTGCATGGTCTCGAGGGAACCGTTCGTTCACACTATGTGCAGGGGCTCCTCAATGAAGCAGCAAGACGAAAATGGGGCGCCGATCTTCTGATCTTCCGCTCGTGCGGCTCAGAGCCAAACCGTACCCGTCGATTCTATCACTCCGGCGAAACTACGGACACTGCACTCGTGCTGGAGAGGGTTTCGAGAGAGTATCCGACTTCTCCCCTTGCCATCGCCGGAGTCTCGCTTGGCGGTAACGTGCTGCTCAAGTTTCTCGGCGAGCGAGGCAACGACCTTCCGCCTCAACTCAAGGCGGCAGCCGCAATTTCAGTCCCTTTCGACCTGTCCCGATCCTCCAGAAGAATCAATCGGGGTTTCTCGAGATTCTATCAGCAGTTCTTTCTGAATTCGCTGAGACGGAAGGCGCAGGAAAAGGCCAGCCGGTTCGGGGATCTGGCTCCAGCAGATAAGATCTCCGGGCTACGAACACTCGAGGATTTCGATAACCTGATCACGGGCCCGTTGCATGGGTTCCGGGATGCGGAAGACTACTATCAGCAATCAAGCTCGCTCGCGCGGCTGAAACACATTAACCTCACAACGCTACTATTGAGCGCAGTTGATGATCCCATGTTGCCGCCGGAAGTTCTCGACGAGGTTCAGGATATTGCCCGACGGAATCCGGCTCTGCACGTGGAGTTCGTGCAACAGGGCGGTCACGCCGGTTTCATAGCTGGCTCACGACCGTGGCGTCCATTTTATTATGCGGAATATCGTGTCGGAGAGTTCTTCGCCGGGCAATTCCAGAACGCTTCCGCAACTCGGCAACTGGCCAAACAGGGGAGTCGTTGACATGCGCATTCAAGCGGCAGCAATCAGCAGATTCGGTTTAGTCTTCTCACTTACGGTTACGGCGTGCACGACCAACAAAGTAGTTCCCGCTTCCGATCCTCACACCGATCACGGTATGCCATCGCCATCCACCGCGGTGGCCAGCGTACCCAACGATCCGCGGCTTCCAGCCGATGCTTCGGGCGCACTCGTCCGCCTAAGCACCTCTCCTCGACATGGGGAGTGGGTGGTCCTTCATACCGGCGATGGAGATAGCCTTCGCGCCTGGGTAGTGTATCCCGAGCGAAGCACCAAGACGCCTGTGGTTGTTGTGGTTCACGAAATCTTCGGACTGTCATCGTGGATCCGCGGCGTCGCGGATCAGCTCGCGGCCGATGGGTTCATTGCGGTTGCTCCGGATCTTCTGACCATGAAGAATCTTCCCGACGGTCCGGATAGCGTCGTCGCACCTTTAGCCCAAGCTGCTATCAGGACTCTCGATCCCGGCTGGGTTCAAAGACAGCTCGACGCCGTTGGGCAGTATGGAATGTCACTGCCTGCAGCCCAACCGAAATACGGAATCGTTGGTTTTTGTTGGGGCGGTGGTGTCTCATTCGCGCATGCGGTTCATTCCGCGGGGCTTGGGGCATCGGTCGTCTACTATGGCGTTTCCCCAAAGACGACAGATCTGCCTTCGGTTCACGCGCCTGTCCTTGGTCTCTACGGTGGAAACGATGCTCGGGTAGATGCCACGATTCCACCGGCTGACTCAGCGCTTCGGGCGCTCGGCCGAACTTACACCTATAACATTTATCCCGGTGCCGGTCACGGATTTCTGCGCCAGCAGACGGGAATGGATGGAGCCAATATGGCGGCGACGCGTGCCGCATGGCCTGCAACAATAGCCTGGTTCAGAAAATATCTGGGATCGTGAGTAGCACGGGACAGTTGGCTTAATCCCACACTTTTTACTCCGCGCTGTGGTAATTCTCCCCATAGTTTTCTTAGTCGTTTTCATCGCCGGCCTGCTGCTGGCGGTGTTCGCAATGCTGAACGGCGTCCGGCGAAACCAGTCGCGCGCGCCTTCGGCGTTCTTCAATCTTCCGGCGGTAGCCGCCTTTGCCATCGGCTTCGGCGCCGCCGGGTATCCCCTCGCATCGCGAACACAGCTGCCGGTGTGGGGAATTCTGCTGATCGCCGCAGCGGTTGGAGCACTCGCAATCAGCGCAATGATCACGCTTCTCGCGCAGTGGGCGTTCCGTGGAATCCCGGCTGCTTCCGCCGCCGAAGACCAGGAGATTCAGGGTCAGCTGGCAATGGTCACGCGAGACGTCACGGTTTCCACGCCGGGAGAGATCTCGTACGAGTACCTTGGCAGAAAGGTGAAAATTGCTGCGCGACCTATAAGCACGAAGTCGCTTCCCGTTGGTGCCGATGTCGTCATCGACCGAATCGAAGACGGGGTAGCATTCGTCGAGGAATGGGCCGTGGTCGAACAGCGCCTCTAGGTTCCCCTGCCTTTCGATCCCCGCGCATACAGAGACAGCCAATCCGGCCAGTTGCCGCTCAACTCGAAAAAATCATCGAAGTATATGAGACCGCTCTCCTCCAGATCCTCGATCAAGTCCGGAAGCAGATCGTCCGACGGTAACGGTCCGAGCGCAATCAGCCCATCCTCAACCCGGAACTCGTTATCCGCAAGATTATAACGCTCGTCAATGGCTTGCCGAGTGAATCCGCTGCGCTCGAATGCGCTTTGACGTATTAGAACCACGACACGGCCGTGAGAGAGCTCGAGAGGCATAAGTTAGATTCAAGAGAAACCGACGGCAGGACAAGGGCACTTTTATCTTTAATGTATGTCGCAATTGCCGGTCTTCGAAACTGAATTCGACGTTGTAATCATAGGCGCTGGCCATGCCGGGGCTGAGGCAGCGGTCGCTGCTGCGCGTCTTGGTGCTCGGGTCGGCTTGATCACAAGCGCCCTCGAGACAATCGGGCAGATGTCATGCAATCCGGCCATTGGAGGTGTTGCGAAGGGCACGGTGGTACGCGAGGTGGATGCATTAGGGGGAATCATGGGAAGGGCTACCGATCTCGCCATGATCCAGTTCAGGATGCTGAATCGCAGCAAAGGGCCCGCTGTCTGGGCTCCTCGCGCACAATGCGACCGCGGGCTTTATCGCCGAGCGGTGAGATCCCTCCTCGAGCAACAGGCGAACCTTCAGACCGTGCAGGGAACCGTCGCGCGCCTTGTTCTTACACGAGACGAACAGCGTGTAGTTGGCGTTGAGACCCTGGAAGGGAGGCGCTTCGGCGCCAAAAGCGTTGTAATAACTACGGGTACTTTCCTGCGCGGTCGGATTCACATCGGCGTTGAGACTCGCATTTCCGGTGGCCGAGCTGGTGAGACCGCGACCACACACCTTGCGGAGCAATTGGAACAGGCTGGTCTTACCGTGGCGCGCTTTAAGACCGGGACACCACCTCGTATAGATGGCAGATCTGTCGACTATTCCGCACTCGACGTCCAGGAAAGTGAGATTGAGCAGTTCGACTATTCGTGGTCGCATTTCTGGAACGAGAAGCGACGTCAGGGCTCCGCCACTAGACACCCTGCTCAAATGCCCTGCTGGATCACGTACCTTGAAGCGGAAGGTAAGAGGATCATCAAGGAGAATATCGGGAAGTCGGCGATGTACGGTGGGGCAATCTCATCCCGCGGGCCGCGGTACTGTCCTTCAGTCGAGGACAAGATCGTAAAATTCCCCGACGCAGAGAGACACCAGCTTTTCCTCGAGCCCGAAGGACATGACACATCAGAGCTTTACGTCAACGGGTTGTCTACTTCGCTTCCAGCGATCGTGCAGCTCGAGATCCTGCGATCTGTTCCCGGGCTGGCAGATGTAAAAATGAACCGCGCCGGCTATGCTATCGAGTACGACTACTACCCCCCTACCCAGCTGGATCCGTCGTTGCAGGTCAAGGCTGTTCCGGGTCTTTACTTCGCCGGACAGATAAACGGTACAACCGGATACGAGGAGGCCGCGGGACAGGGTCTGGTCGCGGGACTTAACGCCGCTCTCTCAATCCAGCGGAAACAATCAGTTCTATTGGGCAGAGAGACATCGTACATCGGGGTGCTGGTCGATGATCTCGTTACGCGAGGGGTAGATGAGCCTTACAGGCTCTTCACTTCGCGCTCAGAATTCAGACTTACCGTACGTCAGGACAATGCGTTGAGACGCCTCGGCGCTATTGGCGTGCGGCTTGGGATCTATTCGAAATTCGAAGAAAACACCATCGAGACACGATTGCAGCAGGAGGACACTGCCTTGCGACTAGCTGAGAGCACCAGCATTCGACCTGAGGAGGCTGCGGCCGTTCTCTCTGACGCGCACAGTGCGCCGCTTGCGCAGACAGTGAAAATCGTCGAAGTAGCGAGACGTCAGGATATTCCACTCGAGCGGTTATTGAAAGCAGTTGGACTCGGAGGAGGCCTCGACAGCGAGGCCCTCGTCACGGCAGATCTCGAGATCAAGTATGCCGGCTATTTCGAGCGTGAGAGAGTACAAGCCGACCGGATGCGCAAACTGGGTGATTTCTCCCTCGATCCTGACCTGGAGTACGGGGACATGCGCTCCCTGTCATTCGAGGCGCGTCAGAAGCTTTCTGCTCTCAGGCCGCACTCGCTGGCTCAGGCTTCAAGGATTCCGGGGGTGAGTCCCAGCGATTTGCAGAACCTCGTTATCGAGATCGAGCGGCGCCGACGTCTCGCACCTACGCAGTAGCGATTGCCCGCGCTGAGCTCCACTCGATTACCAGCACCGCCGCAGCGATGAGAATACCGCCAATCAGTGTTGCCACACCGAACTGATTGGCGAGCACCAATGCGCCGAGGATTGCGGTAAAGAAAGGTTCGACAGTGGCGATGATCGCTGTCCTGACCGGGCCAAGGACCGACAGCCCTCTGATGAGCGAAGAGAATGCAATCACCGTCGACACGAGTGACAGCATGAAAATATTAGACCAGACGGCCGCCCCTCGTGGAACGAAAAGCTCGCCAGCGAACAGTGCCGCAATTACGAATGAGATCGCTGCTCCAACGATCAGCAGAAAAGTCGAGAGCAAGGCGGGGATGTTCTCCTGCACATGCGCCAGAGCCGGCAGATACGCTGAGTAGAGCAAAGCTGACGCGAGAGCTAGGGTCACACCTATCGGATTAAGTTTCTCCGTTGGCGCCCCGATCATAATTGTCACCCCTGTCAGTGCGAGAATGAGCGCGAGTACTCGCGCCGGCGTCAGTTTTTCGGTCCTTCGAACGGCGGCGAGCAGTGCGACCCACGCCGGATAAGTGTAAAACAGAAAGGCAAGAGGTCCGACCGGTATATACTCGAGAGCGTGAAGACTTAAATAGGTAATGAGCGCTTGACCTACCCCACCTATCAGCAGCAGTTGAATGATCCGTTGCCTCGGGATCGAGCTGATTCGCCTGATGTGAATCACCGCTCCAAGGAGTACTGCTCCCAGGACATAACGCCATGCCATCATGGTGAGGAGGGGAACACCGGCACTCGTCGTCAGAACCGTGAGGACGGAAATCGACCCGAAGCTAAAGGCTGATATAACAATCAGCAGTGTAGCGCGACCGATTGAAGTGTCTGAGGATTCCATCGAACGAATGTAGCTTTACCTGATATTGCAGGCCATTTTGGGACGGTAATGCTAGCTCAACATGGAATGAGAATCAGATGACTTCTCCGACTCTTGCTGGACAGATGGGTTCTTCTCCCTCGAGAACTCAGGAAGAATTCAAGGACCTTGGTTTCGGGACCGAGGTTGCGAAGGGCACTCGGCGTCGGCTGCTGAACCGAGATGGGAGCTTCAACGTGGTTCGCGATGGATTGAATCCGTTGTCGTCAATGAGTCTCTATCACTGGCTCCTCACTATCTCGTGGCCGAAGTTCCTCGCCTTTATCACCGGTTCCTACGTTGCCATCAATACAGTGTTCGCGTTCGCGTTTCTACTCCTGGGGACGGATGCACTTCAATCGAGCACGGGCAGTTTCGCCGGGCAGCCCTTTTACAGAGCGTTCTTTTTCAGCGTCGACACATTTGCAACAATCGGCTACGGGAACATCATCCCCGTCGGTGTCGTGGCCAACACGCTCGTCACGATTGAAGCACTGCTCAACATCGTGGGCGTGGCACTCGCGACGGGGGTGATATTTGCCCGTTTCTCTCGGCCGTCGACAAGAATCATTTACAGTCGCAACGCGATCGTCGCGCCTTATCGCGACAAGATGGCGCTCGAGTTTCGAATTGCCAACGCGAGAAGCAGTCAGTTGATCGACGTGCAGATCCAGGCAATTCTCACCAAAATCGAGCAGGTGGGTGGGTCAGCGGTGAGGAAGTTTTATGAGCTCACCCTCGAACGGAATCGTGTGGTGTTCTTCCCGCTGAGCTGGACGGTCGTTCATCCGATTGACGCGGCAAGTCCGATGTGGGGCCTGACACATACAGATCTCGTCAATGGCGATGCGGAGCTCCTGGTTCTTCTTATCGGAACGGACGAGACGGTGTCCCAGACAGTCCACTCGAGGTCCTCATATCAAGCTGACGAGATTGTTTGGGGTGCAAAATTCGCGAATATGTTTATGCGGACTGAAGCCGAGGGAATCATCGGCATGAACCTGAGCCGGATTCACGACATTGAACCGGTTATTCCGCGCTGACGCACCTGGCAGGGTGTGCGTGTTCAGACGTCTCTCGTATAATATTTTACCTTCTCAGGATCTCAGCGTATGAAAATCGGACTTTGGGCACTAGTTGGCAGTGTTATGGCGCCATTAACGGTACAGGCGCAGGACAGTCGGGCGACAATTGAGCCCATCCCCCAGATTGCTGTCACGGGTCGGGGTGAGGTAAAGGTATCGCCCGATAGGGCGACCATTCAGGTCAGCGTTCAGACCCGGGCAGTGAGTGTTGCGGCGGCAGCAGCAGAAAATGCTACCAAGCAGCAGTCTGTTCTAACGGCACTTCGGACACTCGGATTACAGACCGATCAACTCTCGACCATCAATTACAACGTCTATCCTGAGCAGCGCTACGAGCAAGGAAAGGAGCCGGTGATCGTTGCCTACAACGTGACCAACACTATTCTGGTCGACGTCCGAAAGTTGAACCAGGTCGGCCCGGTCATTGACGCTGCGCTCTCCCACGGAGCTAACATGATTGCGGCGCTTCAGTTTTACGCCTCCAATACCGAGACAGCTCGCAGAAGCGCAATCGCGACAGCAATAGAAAAAGCCCGGGCGGATGCTGAAGCCGCAGCGCGGGCGGCTCATGGATCTCTTGGTAGTTTGCTCGAGATCAATATCGGAGCCTATTCCCCTCCGCCGCCGCGCCCAATGATGATGGCCCGGGTAGCCGCCGGCGCTGCGCAAGGGGATAATACGCCAATCAATCCGGGGGAAGAGACGCTCTCGGTCGAGGTCAGTACTCGCTGGAGGTTCATCGCGAGCCAGTAGGCTATTTCCACGTGGAACATTCAGATTCTCGTTCCACGTGGAAACTCCTCTCGCCGGTGGGTAAATTGGGCTTTGTACCTCCAACTACATCTCGTGGCGCGAATAATAGCGATCGCAAATCAGAAGGGCGGCGTCGGTAAAACCACAACGGCGGTAAACCTGGCAGCGAGCCTTGCCGCCGCAGAACAACACACTCTCCTCATCGACGCCGATCCACAAGGCAACGCCACTAGTGGCGTCGGACTCCAGAAGGAGAACGTCCCACTTTCTCTCTACGACGTTCTGGTCGGAAACTCAGACCTCAGATCTTCGCGGCAGTCTTCAATCCAGTTCGAGAAACTGGATGTCGTAGGTGCGACTCCGGATTTAGCGGCCGCCGAAGTGGAGCTTGTGGACAAGAGCGATCGGGATCACGTCATGAGTGGAGCGATCGAATCACTCCGGGGAGACTACGACTACATCATCATCGATTGCCCGCCTTCGCTCGGCCTCATCACGATCAACATGCTCGTGGCAGCTGATGCTCTCCTCATTCCTCTTCAGTGCGAGTACTACGCACTCGAAGGCCTGTCGCAGCTACTGAACACCGTGCACCGCGTTCAGCACAGCGCCAACGAAAAACTCGGTATCGATGGTGTTCTGCTCACCATGTATGACTCTCGTCTCAATCTCTCGCGACAGGTCGCCGAAGACGCGAGAGAATACTTCGGACCGAAGGTGTTCAAGAATGTCGTCCCGAGAAATGTTCGCCTGGCGGAAGCACCAAGTTTTGGAAAGCCCATCATTCTTTACGATGTCGCCTCAGTAGGAGCACAAGCATATATGAACGTCGCAAAGGAGCTAATCGAGCGGACTGCCCAAGGAGACGACGGTGTCCTCTGAGAAAACACCGCGAAGACTCGGCCGAGGACTCGAAGCACTTTTGGGTACCGGAGGCCTCGCGTCCAGTGATGACGGAGCTCTAAAGTCCATACCCATCAGTCAGATCTCTCGAAATCCGTATCAGCCGCGGCAAGAATTCAACACTGAAGAGCTCGCTGAGCTGCAGGAAAGCCTCAAGGCCAGCGGACTTTTGCAGCCGATAACTGTGCGACGGCGACCGGGCAAGGATGGCTTCGAGCTCATTGCCGGTGAGCGTCGTTTGCGTGCAGCCACAAAGGCTGGGTGGAAAGAGATACCCGCCATCATCAAGGAAATTGATGACAAGACGATTCTGACTCTTGCGCTCGTGGAGAATCTTCAGCGAACCGATCTCAATCCAATCGAGGAAGGAGAAGGCTACCATCAGCTTTCTCACGATTTCGGCCTAACTCAGCAGCAGATTGCCGAAACGGTCGGAAAGGATCGCACGACGATCGCGAACATGCTACGTCTTCTTCAGTTGCCGGAGTCGGTAAGAAGACTCCTTCAGGAAGGGCAACTGACGATGGGGCACGCCAAAGTACTCCTCGGCCTCGACGATCCGGCAAAAATTGCGGGTCTAGCTCGCGAAATCGTCAATGATGGCCTGACGGTACGTGAAGTTGAGCAACGACTTCGCGGGGTTGCGGGCACCAGGCGCGGAAAAAAATCGGGACGCCCAAGAGCCATAGATCGACAGTCACCAGAGTTAAAGCGGATCGAAGATCGGCTACGTCGTTTTCTTCAAACCGATGCCGTGATCAAGGTTGGCCCTCGTAATCGCGGAACGCTCACGATTCACTTTTATTCGGCGGATGATCTCGAGCGATTGCTCGAACTCTTGAGCGTTCCTGACTAATCAACAGAGTTATACACCTGAGCTGTAACTAGTTGGGCCATAAACGGTTAACTAATATGCCCTATGCTAATAGATCGGTTCTCCACACAAATCTGCACACTGATTCGATGACGAATGTCTACGAGCTCGCGGAGTACACCGACAGCCTTTTGGAGACTGCAACCATCCCTGATTACTCAGGAGCGTTGAACGGGCTGCAGTTGGAGAACCGATCGGAGATCAGGGGAGTTGTCGCGGCCGTGGATTTTTCCACCCGCGCGATAAATGGCGCTATTGCAACCAAAGCCAATCTGCTCGTCGTTCACCATGGAATGTTTTGGGACGCTCCAGCTCCGATTCAGGGCTCATCGTTCAAGAGGCTGCGACTTCTGATCGAGAACGACATTGCGGTCTATTCATCACACCTGCCGCTTGATCGGCATCCGACCCTTGGGAATAACATCTTGCTCGCGAAGCACCTTGGCCTCAGGCCAACCGCCGCATTCGCAGGATTCCAGGGAGTTTCCATTGGCGTCAGCGGGGAGAGCCGGATCGAGACCGCGGTGTTAGCCGAGCAAGCCCGAAAATTCGCGAGGACCTACGGAAGCGAAGTACGAACAACACTCATCGAAGCAAACCGCCAGACAAAGCGATGGGGAATTTGCACTGGCGCTGGTGCTTCCGCCGAAACCCTCAAGGAAGCACGTGAGTTGCAAATCGATACGCTGATTGTGGGCGAAGGCCCGCATTGGACCGCCGTTTATGCTGAAGAGAATGAGATCGCGATCATTTATGCGGGACACTACGCAACGGAGACGCTTGGAGTCCGGGCGCTAGCCGAGCACTTAGGAGCGAAGTTCGGAATTCCATCGAGTTTTGTAAGTGCTCCAACCGGTCTCTAGCGAATTGTCCTCTGCGCTCAACAGCTTCGCCGGAAATCAGCAGTCGGTGTAGGCACTCTTCCACGTGGCGCTCCACTCCCCTGAGTTGGCACGCTCAATGAGCCCGAGTTTGCCACCGTCGTCGTATTCAATATTGATCACGATAGCAGGACGTCTTGCTGCGCCGATCTGTACTGCCGTCAGCACTTCTGTCGCTTGCGTCGACTCCTCAGCGCCAGCCGTTCTGCTGTAGTACCCGAGGCTGTACTTCCCCTTTGTGCCCACCGGCCGCTCACCGAGGATGAGAAGATGCTCGACCCTTGGATTGGCTTCCTCATTCACGCTTCGAACGACGTCCGCAATTACCACATCGATGGAATCGAGTCGGAACGTGTACGCCGAGCGCACTCTGAATGGGAGCCCTCTGAATGTCGGATCAGAAACGACGGGAAGTGTTGCCGCCATTTGTGCAAGAGATGCGGCAAGCCCGGCCGAATCAGCGCTTAGCATTGACTCAATCGAGTCGAGCACAATTGGGCGAACATGACCGCTTGCAAACCCAACTCGCCAGTTTGAATGGGCGGACCGCAATCTGGCCAGAGGCCACGAGTCACACTCCTGCCTCACATCGACGGGAGGAAGTAATGATACGCCAACCGACGATGCGATTCTTCCCCCTCGTCCAAACAAATCGAACGTGACGCCTGAAATCTGCGGGCTGATGCCTTGAAGTGATTCAATCGTGCTGTCGGTTGCTTCGGGTAGCACGACCGCAACGCTATCGCCATTGTTCGCACCGGAAATAATCATCACGGGTCCGGCATCGACATCCCAATTCGTATTTCCCAACGGGTTCGCGGGATAAACCGCTGGTAGTGATGCTCGAGCCGAATCGGCTGCGTCTCGCCCCCTGTCTCTACACGCAGCGATGCTGATAACCAGTAGTACCGGCAAAGAGAGACCCGCTGTGCGAAGGATCATGGAAGTAATTTGTGGTCGACTTCGTGGACAGTCGAGAGTACGTATCGCCTGCTACGTCACCGTACGTATTTAAGAGCCACTACTGATCGATGTAGTGTATACACGTGAGGCTAACGCAAGAGGCTGACAATGGAATCGCTGACAATCGGTTCGATGACTAAAGCAGAACAAGCTGCCGGCGGCATTATCAGCGTCACTCCAGCCGGAGACTTTAATCCACCGCTGGCGCCGTTCAGAGAGCGCCTCAGCTGGGCACTCTACGACTTCGCGAACACGGTATTCTCGATGAATATCGCGACGCTCTACTTTGCCGCGTGGCTGGTAGCAGATCTCGGACACTCGAATACTCTGTACGCAGTAGTGAATGGGATCGCATCCGCCCTCGTCGTCGTATCGATTCCGGTTTTTGGTGCCATTTCTGATGAGACACAGCGACGAAAGCCATGGGTAGTCGGCTTCACCTCGATCGCGTGCCTATCAACCATCGCAATGGCCATCCTCGGACAGACTGGCTTGCCATTGATAGGGGAAGGCGTAACAGCAACCGGATCTCGTCCATTGGTGCCGCCCGGCATTGCTCTCTTTGGAGTGCTCGCGGCTTTTACGATCGCGAACTACGCATATCAGGGCGCACAGCCTTTTTACAACGCGATGATGCCGGAGCTGGTTCCGGTAGACCACCGGGGTCGACTCTCCGGCATGGGCGCCGCGCTGGGATACGTTGGTTCGATTACCGGTGTTCTTCTGACATTCCCGTTTTTCACGGGACAAATGCCAATACTCGGAGCAATACCAGACCGGACCATCAGTTTCCTGAGAAGCGCAGTCCCTTTCACTTCACACGGTGGCCGTGTTTCGACATTCGTGCCGACTGCGCTTCTTTTTCTGCTGTTCTCGCTGCCGCTGTTTCTCTTCTGTCGGGATCACAACGTGATCCACGGAAAGAAGCGCGTGGCGTGGCGCCAGGCATTCCGGGATGTTCAGCACACGTTGGACGAGGCAAGAAAATATCCCGGAACTTTGCGGTTCATTCTGACATCGTTCCTGTATCAGGACGCCATGGGAACGATCATCGCGAACATGGCTCTTTACGCAATTTTCGCGATGGGATTCGTGAAGGGCTCGGAGGCGACGCTCTTCGTCATTCTGACGGTTCCAGCTGTCATCGGGAGCTATGGCATCGGTCGACTGGTAGATCGCTTCGGACCCAAGCGAACTCTATCGTGGGTCCTTGCCGGCTGGATCCTGCTCCTTATCTCGATGATCGTCGTTCCATCAAGAACTGCCTTCTGGATCGTGGGCGCATGCATAGGCCTGATTTACGGAGGCGTTGCTACGGCGGAACGTCCGCTCCTTCTCAGCCTGGTTCCAGATGTCGAGGCGGGACGTTTCTTCAGCCTCATGGTTCTTTCATCACGAGCTGCGGCAGTTGTAGGTCCATTCGTATGGGCATTCGCGGTCGATGGACTTACGCCCTCAATGGGAATCGGCTTCGCTTACAGGGCTGGTGTACTGACTGTCGCGATCGGGATGACGCTTGCGCTTTGGATGTTGCGCGGCGTGCCCGACAATTTTAGCCGGCCGGTCCGCTCTCTATGATCTACAATGCCCTGAGGTGGATCGACGGAGTTGCGCTCCACTGGTTCTACCGTGACATCCGTATCACGGGGAGGGAGCGAATACCGGCGGGGGTCCCGCTTCTCATTGCGGCAAACCACCAAAATGCCCTTGTCGACTCACTGATCGTAGCGTGGGTCATGCCTCGCAGGATTGCGATGACTGCCAAGGCCACGCTGACGGAAAACCCGCTGATTGCGTTGCTATTCAGGATCGTCGGCGTTATTCCTCTTCGCAGGGTAAACGACGAAGCCAGAAAAGCAACCGGAGCTTCGCTCGATCGTTCACGCAATGCTGACGCCTTTCGAGAAATTCTGAACCTACTCGAGCATCATCGAGCAGTGCTCATTTTTCCAGAAGGTAAGAGCCACAATGAGGTCGGTCTCGAGCCACTCAAGACAGGGTTGGCCAGACTTGCATTACGAGCCAGGGATGAGCGTTCCATAAAGAGGGTTACTATTCTGCCGCTCGGACTCATATTCGAGGACAAAGGCGTACCCGGTACGGCCATTGGAGCACGAGTCGGGGAACCGATCGAGATGGACTCGTGGCCGACTAAAGACCATGTTGGCTTAACTGAAGAGATCGCCAGACGCCTTCGGTGTGTGTCAGAGGACGCCGCGCTACCACTCGCGAAGGAGGTCGGCGTCAGCCAAAGAAAGGACTCGTTTAGAGAACGGCTGATCACACTCGCAGCTTCGTGGGGTCGCCTCACTCACCAGTTCCCAGTGAGAGTCGCAAGAAGTATTGCGGTAAAGCAGAGTACCGACGCTGATCAGCCCGCGATGCTGACGATAGTATTCGGAATCGGGTTCGTGCTTCTCACGTACGCGATTCACCTCGCGATTGTTGGCATACTCGTCCATTCCTTCTGGATTGGCTGCCTTTATCTCGTGGGGTTACTGAGCGGAGCATACTGGGCGGCGTTCGAGCGACATCCTCCCCGTTACTAACTCAGGAGAGTTTCGTTTCGAGCCAGTTTTTTCCGACTCCGAGATCGACCACGAGAGGGACGGATAGTTCGGCCGCGTGTTCCATTTCATATTTCACCAGCTCCTGAACCTGACCCATCTCGGCCGGCAATACCTCGAACACAAGCTCATCGTGAACCTGCAGCAACATCTTGCTCTGTAGCTCTTTGGTCCTGAGCGTGTCATCGATCCTGATCATTGCGATTTTGATCAGATCGGCCGCCGAGCCCTGAATGGGTGAATTAGCGGCGGTTCGCTCTCCGAATGCCCGGATGTTGAAGTTCCTTTCGCGTAGCTCGGGGATATATCGCCGCCGTCCAAATATCGTCTGCACGTATCCATTCTCGCGGGCAAACGCAATCATAGCATCGAGATAGTTCCGCACGCCCTGAAACCGCTCGAAGTAACGAGCAATGAACTCCTTTGCTTCAGCGTGTTCGATGCCGAGCTGCAAGGAAAGCGCGTGCGGGCCCTGACCGTAGATCGTGGCAAAGTTGATCGTTTTGGCGCGGCTACGCATTATGCCGGTTACGTGCGCCAATGGAACATCGAAGATCAGCGCCGCTGTCTGACGGTGGATATCACCACCAGCCTGGAAAGCGTCCACGAACGCGGGGTCCCGTGAAAGGTGAGCAAGAAGGCGCAGCTCAATCTGTGAATAGTCTGCCGCCAGGAGCTGCCAACCCTTACGGGGAATGAATCCGCGGCGAATGTCGCGACCCAGTTCTCGACGGATTGGGATATTCTGAAGATTTGGATCGCTGGACGAGAGCCGGCCAGTAGAAGCGACGGTCTGATTGTACGAAGTGTGCAGCCGTCCTGTCTTTGGATTGACGAGACGCGGTAAAGCATCGAGATAAGTATTCTCCAGTTTTGAGAGCTCCCGGTATTCCATCAGGAGCGTCGGTAGTCGGTGCCCCTCTTCAGCCAGCTCTGTAAGAACGCTGACATCTGTTGAAGGGCCGGTGCTCGTTCTCTTCAGAACCGGAAGATTCAGCTTGTCGAAGAGTATCTCGCGCAGCTGTGGATTCGAGTTGATGTTGAACTCCGTTCCAGCGGTCTCGTAAATCTGTTTCTCAACGGCCTCGCGATCCGCCTGAAACCGCTTCTTAAGCGACAAGAACCATGGCAGATCAATCGCGATTCCCGTCCATTCCATCTCGGCGAGGACATTGATGAGAGGAATCTCAACGCCATCCAACAGGCGCGTCAGCTCGTGTGATTCGAGCTGAGGCTCAAATATGCCCCGTAGACGCAGAGTCATATCCGCGTCTTCGCACGAGTAGTCACGAGCAGCCTCGACAGGACATTCATCGAACGGAATCGCCGAACGACCCTTGCCGCATAGGTCCGCGTATGACGTCATGGTGTGGTCGAGAAACTCGAGCGCCAAAACATCGAGACCGTGAGACCGGCGGCCCGGATCAAGTACATAGCTCGCCAGCATTGTATCGAAATCCAAGCCCGCAAGCTGAACACCGGCACACCGAAGGGCGAGCAAATCGAACTTTGCGTTCTGGACAGTTTTTCGCACCGATGGATCTTCGAGGAGATCCCGGAGGGGTTCCATCTCCGGTGAATCGAGAGCCGGTAGGTTGCGTACGTGTATCGGTCGGTTTTGCTGCAGGATTCTGGCAGCGATACTTATCGAATCACCGTTGGTTTTTCTTTTTTTTGACGGGGACTCCGGAAAAACCTCGTCGCCGCCACGGATGAGACCACGGTCTTCCGCCGCATCAGTCGCGGATCTGTCTCCCGCAGCATCGATAAGTAGCTCTCCCTGTCCGCTCCGCGACAGTCGGTGGCGAAGTGGGAAGTAATACGCCTCTCCTTCGCCGACAGCAATCGATATTGAGATAATCGATGAGCGTAGTGGATCGGCCGTTTGCGGACTATCCAAGTCAACTATGGCTTCGGTGTCCAGGGCTATCACCTTTGCCTCACGCGCACGGCTGACCGCACGCTGCATGGCTTCAACCGTATCCACAGTCACATAGTTGACCAGTTCCTTCGGCTTTTCCTCAACCGGCGCCAGTACAGCGCTGTCTTTCGCAAGCGAATGAAACTCCAGCTCAATGAACAGATCCCGCAGCCGCTGGTGATCAGGCGCTTTTATCCTGAGCGAGTCGAGGTCCAGGGAAACCTCTAGATCGTCGCGAATTGTGACTAATTCTTTTGAAAGTCGAGCATTTTCAGCGTGCTCGAGAAGTGCTTCGCGCGGGCGCTTCTTGGTAAGCTCCCCTGCATGAGCCAGGATCGACTCGAGATGCCCGTACTGCTTCACCAATTCGGCGGCGGTTTTGTCACCTATTCCCCGCACGCCCGGCACGTTGTCAGACGAGTCACCGACAAGCGCCAGATAGTCGGTGACAAATTCGGGAGCAATTCCGAGTCGCTCATCCGCGTTTTCGACTCCTACCCAATGCTCCTCGACATTTGCGGGTCCACCGCGGCCCGGGTTCAACAGCCAGACTCCCGGTTTCACAAGCTGCTGAAAATCCTTGTCGCCCGATACCACTACGACGTTTACTCCTGCCTCTACGCTTCTCGCGACGAGCGTCCCGATTACATCGTCTGCTTCATATCCGGGCAGCGTTAAAACCGGGATCCGGTAGGCATCCAGCAGCTGGGAGATGCGTTCCATGCCACGATCGAAATCCGACTGAAGCTCTTCCGTCAGCTTTTCGCGTGTCGCTTTGTAGGCAGGATAGCGTTCGTGCCGGAATGAAAGCCCCGAGTCATGCACCCAGCCGAGATAGTCAGGCTGGTGCTTGGTGATGAGACGTTGGAGAAAGTTCGCGATCCCCCAGCTTGCAGAAGTATTCTCGCCTTTGCTCGTGGTAAGCGGCCGGGAGATGAGCGCGAAAAAAGCCCGGTAAATGAGGGCATAGCCGTCGACAAGGAACAGTCGCGGGCTGTCTGGAGCTTTCATGAAGTCAATATAAGACGCCCTCGTTTCAGTAGGAGCACGGGAGCGTCTATTGGGAAGGGAACTACGCTCGCTGGAGCTTTCTATCGCTGCCTACGGGCATTGAGCGCAAGAAATTCGGACTCGCTGGGTCTGGTCAGTCGCCATCTTCCGGTCTCTTCGTAGAAGATCAGCTGCGAGTTGTAGTTGCGATACTGCCAGATCTGAATCCGCGCCGTAGACCCCATTTGAGTAGTCGTGATCGTCTGATTCACCTGCCGCTCGAGAATTTGATCGGGCTCACCCAATGCCACGAATACCATTCCGCGATCCGAGAGCCATCCTGGATTCCGATCCATTCTGAACTGACCGTTCGCCAGCTGAATCCGGCCAAAATAGGCCTGCATTTCTTCATTTATGGGCGTTTCAGGAATCGGGTCGGTTGCACGGAGAAATTCTGCCCACACTGTTGCGCGTTTCTCCGGGGGAGCACTCCGAAGCGCGTTGAGACGGCCAGGATTCGCAAAGAATCGCAGATAACCAATCATGTCCTCAAACGACATGAGCGGAATATCCTCGCCAAAGCTCACGAACAATGGAGCCTTCACACTGTCGTGTGCGTCTCGCCGGGTAAAGGAAACCTGAGCGATGCCAACCCCAACGGTGGAGATAGGCACGCTCACTACACCGCTGAACAGCGCGCCTCGACGTGCCAGCGTGACCGAGTCGCGCCACAGCTGCGCTCCCTTATCGTTGCGAACAACAAAATTGACGGGCAGGCGAGCTCCCTGACCATAGGCTTCGACATAGATAGCCACGGTGCTGTCGCGACCGAAGACCGCACTCGATCGAGGGCTCGCGAGCAGACCCGGCGCCGAGTCAAGAGTTGATCTCCCCGTCGCTTCATAGACGAGGAGTGGAGTAGAGAGCCGCCCTGCTCCGAGCGCAGGAACGAGAACCGTATCCTGCTGGGTCGCACCCCGTGAGCCAGCCACATCGCGCACCATCGCTGAGATCGTATAGGTGCCTGGCCGCACATGAAAATAGTGCTGGAAGATGATGCTCTCGTCGGTGCGATTTACCTCGCGAAATGACCCTACGCGAACTATCTCCATCGCATTGATGGTTGCGGCTTCGACCTCACCGCTGTTGAGGCTGAGCTTTACCTCATAAGGAGCACGATACCGATCACCTTCTCTCGTGAATGTGAGCGCACGATTGGGAAGCGAAATGCTCACCAGAACGAGAGTCGTGTCCGGATACGCGCTTGCAAAGGAGGAAATCTTTCCGACAAAGGCGACGGGACCCGGAGCTGCGAGTAAGCCGATTTCCCGATACAGCTCGCTTACATCGGAGGTTGTCGCTCCTGCCGGGGAAAGCGCGGCTGGATTAGGCGGCGAGCTGGTACGGGAGCCGGCGGAACTGCAACCATCGATGACAAGCGTTGCAAGGAAAAACAGGCTCAAACGGCATTTGGCGGAAATCAGCATGAGCGGTTATTACCCTATCCGGTGTTGCGGGTTTCTATTAGCTTCGCGGCGTGTCTCGAGAACAGATGGTCGGAGCTTCGGTCGCTGGCTATGCAATCAGGAAAGAGGTAGGTGAGGGCGGCACCTCCGCCGTGTACCTTGCCGAGCATCCGAATCATGGCACCGTAGCACTCAAAGTGCTACGGGAAAAGCTACGCCAGGATAAGACCGCAGTAACCCGTTTTGTCCGTGAGGCAAAGTATGGTGCCCGGGTAAAACATCCCAACGTCGTGGAGACGATCGAGATAGGAGAGTCCGAAAACGGCCTCCACTTTCTCGCTATCGAATGGGCCGAAGGCGAGATCCTGGAACGATATGCCAAACTGCACGCGCCCCTTCCAAGAGACGAAGTCGCAACCATTGTTTCACAGATAGCAGCCGGCGTGCAGGCGGCTCACGACGCCAACATCGTACACCGCGATCTAAAGCCTGAAAATGTGATGTACGATCCGAAAACCAGGCGCGTGAAGCTGCTCGATTTCGGAATTGCGACTGATACACAAGCTTCGACAGACGAGCGTCTGACCCGTGCTGGATTTTTCGTCGGTACGCTGATGTACATCGCCCCGGAGGCGCTATCCGGAGAAATCGTAACGGCGGCGGCTGACCAATACAGCCTCGCCACTATCGCGTATTTCCTGCTGACGCGTTGTTTGCCTTATACAGCCAAGGCACCCCGCGAAATGTTTACCCAGCTCCTGACGATGCCTCCCATTCCGCTCAAGGACGCAGGAGAGGGAGGGTTCGAATTCGCGCCGGAGCTTGACGCCGTAATCATGCGCGCTCTATCCCGATCGCCCACAGCCAGATATCCAAGCGTGATGGCATTTGCAAATGCTTTTGTCGAAGCTTCGCGCATCGCTCCGGAACAACCGAAGATTCTGGATAAGTTCAAGGGATTACTTAGACGCAACCGGTAAATCATCGGGGTCCACCGGCAGCCAGAGCGTAAACGTCGAGCCTTTTCCAAGCTCGCTCTCTAGCTCGACCATTCCCCCGATCAACGTAGCAAGCCGGCGAGAAATTGCGAGCCCTAATCCGGTCCCGCGCTCTGCAGAGTTGCCTCGAGGACCGGCGTCTACCTGCTCAAACTCCTCAAAGATCCGACTCTGGTCCGCCGGGTCGATTCCGATCCCCGTATCGATTACCTGGATACCAATCCAGGCATACGTCGGGTAGGAACTTCGGTCAACTGAGAGAGATGGACTCCGGTCAACTGGAGGAGATCCGCTATCCGGGAGGGAATCAACGAGCCGAGTGCGAATGATGATTCCGCCTTCATTCGTGTACTTTACCGCATTCCCCAGCAGATTCACGAGGATCTGGCGCAAATGAGTCGGGTCCGTTCTGATACGCGGAAGAGCGGCACCCATTACAAGCGACAGGTGCAGACCCTTTTCGCTTACCAGTGACTCTATCTCGCTCGCCACATCGAGAACAAACGGGCGAAGATCGATGGTTTCAGTATGGATCTCGAGCCTGCCTGCAGCCATTTTCGCAAGATCGAGCACCTGATCGACGAGATGCCGAAGATGATTGGCAGAAGCCTCTATACGTTCGACCGGTTTTACCTGTCGGGGAGCAAGTTCCCCGTATATGCCCTCCCGCAACAGGTCCACAAAGCCGACAATTGCATTTAGCGGGGTTCGGAGCTCGTGGGACACGTTCGCCAGGAACTCGCTCTTCATGCGGTTCACCCGCAGTAGTTCGGAAGAAAGCCTCTCCAGCTCCTTCGATCGCTCAACGAGACTGCGCGCCTGACGCCGCTCGTGGCGAATTATGAGGGCAAGGCCGAGCACAGTTGCAAGGGAGATAATCCACCCGACGAAACCAGTCCAGCGACCGAACCCAGCCTGCGAAAGCAAATGCATTGACTCCAATCATAAGAATCCCTAACCTCCCGCACCATGACTGATCAATCCGCCCTCGTTTCACTGCTTGCCGAACGCTCCACCAAGCGTGGTCAGTTTACCCTCGCCTCCGGTAAGCAGTCGAAATATTACGTCGACGCAAGACTGACCACGATGAGTCCCGAGGGCCTGTCACTGATCGGTCCGTTGGCGCTCTCCACGCTTCATCAATCGGGATGGAAAGTGGATGCGGTTGGCGGCCTCACCCTCGGTGCCGATCCAATCTCCTATGCTATCAGCTACGCCAGTGCTCGATCCGATCATCCGCTCCGAGCATTCACAGTGCGAAAAGAAGTAAAGCCCCATGGAACGGGTAAAACGATCGAGGGACCCTTCAAAGAGGGTGATCGCGTGGCTGTGATAGAGGACGTAATTACTACTGGTGCATCGGCACTCCGCGCTATTGAAGTCGTGCGTGCGGCAAACGGCATTGTAGCCGGCGTGCTCGCTCTAGTCGACCGTGAGGAGGGTGGACGGCAGGCGATTGAAGCCAGCGGCGTTCCCGTTATCAGTCTGGTCGCCGCAACCCACATCTTCAGAGCTCTCGAGGCCTAGAGCTCTCCCCGGACTCAGTCTTGGGTATCCAACCTGGATACGCCGCCGACGGACGAAAGACACAAAGAACATCAACATACGGAAGAATCAGTTCCGTTCTGAAGAACTGAAGCATCCCCTGTCCATCGTAGGTACTCCTGAATTTTACAGGAGACATTTTCATCACCGTACGTACGTGGCGGCCAAAGCTTTGGGGTGATGAGTAGTCGAGATGGTTTGCTACTCGTGCCACGGATAGTCCTGGATTCTCAAAAAGCCTGGCTGCTCGAATCAGTCTCGCCAGTGATAGATATCGTTTCGGGGCCGGCAGTTTTGCGCGGAAGAACCGACTCATGAGCGTACTGGGCAGAATATTGAGGTGACGTGCGAGCTGCCGTACGGTTGAGATCTTCGGCGACGAGTCAAAGAGCAACTCGAAGAAGCGCCAGCAGTCCTTCGACACACCAGTCAAATCGAGACTTATCTGCGCCAACGCCGATCGTTGCAGATCGCTCGTGCCTTGAGACGCAAGAATGTTTCTAAGTGTCTGCCATCCGGCTGGCATTCTTGCATCGACGAGGGTTCGAATCCCGAGCTGGCCGAGAGCAAGCGTCGTATGCGGAGTTGAGTTCTGCGTTTCTGTCAGCAGTGCTACGGCAGGTACTCGCGGGAACTCCCGAACCATTGCCGCGACTCGACTGAAGTTCTGAGAGCCGTAACGAGCAACCGAAATCAACACCAGGTTTACTTTCTGTTGCCTTAGATCCAGGAGAACTTCATCAAGTGATTCCCTATGGAGGGCATCACACAATCCCTGGGCCGCTGCGTCGACTCTCGAGCGTTCGAGAGGAGTTAGAATAGTCGAGACAGGTGTACGGGTACTGCGCTTCGAGTCGGAAGGCATATTGATCCTCACGGTAACTGGTGAGACCGCGCCGATGGGGAGCACAGTACAATCTGACTGTCAGAAGTCAGTCAGGCCTTATCGAGCTTAAAACCGGAATCCATCCTCTATCGTCAGTCTGCTATATTTCGACGAAGCAAACGGTCGGACGATCGCGCATTGGTACCTGTGTGGTACTTATTCGAGGAAAGTCCGGGCTCCGGTGGACAGGCTGCCAGGTAACGCCTGGGCGCGGACAGCGAGAGCAGTTCGCGACGGAAAGTGCCACAGAAAACAGACCGCCATCCTCACAGGTGGCAAGGGTGAAACGGTGGGGTAAGAGCCCACCGCGCTCATGGCAACATGGGCGGCACGGCAAACCCCAGCTGAGAGCAAGGCCAAATATGCGGCGAGAGACGTCTACCTCGATCAAGACGCCGCGGGTAGGCTGCTAGAGGGCATGGGCGACCATGCTCGTAGAGAAATGATCGTCCGGGTCACGAAAGTAGCCCGACAGAACCCGGCTTATAGACCGTTTGCTAATTAATGGAGCAACCTCCGACGGGACACTGTCGGAGGTTGCTCGCTTTTCTAAACCACCAGCTGTCATAAAGAGCAATGACGATGCACCGAAGAATCGGCAGCTGGCATCTCCTCGCGTTCCTCTCGGCTGGCTGTACAGCTTCCACAGTGCCGCAGTCTGGCCAGCCGACACCATCGCCCTCATTACCAAATCCTGCACCGATATCACCAGCAGCTGGTCCGTGGACCTTCAACTATACACAAGGTGCAATTGCCTACCGGATATCCAGAACCGCCTGGATAGAGAGTCAGTCAGATTCGGGTTCACACCGGGAGATCTCCACAAATACCACACACGAGCTGCTCACACTCGAGCTGGCCGGAGACACGATTCATTTCACCGCCATTATCGACACATCTTCAACAATGACTCAAGGTGCGATTGGTCCCGCACGGTTTGTTCCAATTCCCGTGCAACTCTCGGGATCATTCATCGGTGACAGTTTGATATTCTCCGGCGATAGTATCGCTGAAAAATGCAATCCGGTCAGCTCGACGCTTTCAGCTGACCTCCACAATCTGCTCGTACGTTTTCCTACCCAGCTTTCGCAAGGAAGTCGCTGGAGAGACTCTCTTGAATTGATGGCTTGCCAAGGCATGATCCCGACGACCGCGCACATTGCCAGGTCATACATCGTATCAGGGGAAGCTGCGTATCAGGGCGAGCCAGTTCTACTGGTTCAGCGCACGGATTCTATCCACGCTCATGGAGAAGGAGCCCAACAACAGCATCGTGTCACGCTCGAGGCTAGCGGGACTGGAAGTGCGACTTACTACGTCAACCCAACAGGTGGACGAATCGTGCGCATCGATACTGGACAGGATTTGGATCTGGCAATTACGGCATCGGGCAAAATCCATCACTTCAAGCAAAGCTCGAAGGAGGAATTCAACCTCGGTCGCTAGTCGACCAGGCGAAGCGGCATGACCAGACACATATAGGACGCGGGATCCTTCCAGCCTTCTGGTTCTACCGTTGCCGCGCGTTCTGGTGCCTTGAAGGTCAAACGTACTTCCTCTGTCGGTATGTACCGCAGAATTTCAAGGAGGTAGCTGGCATTAAACCCGATGTCGAGTTGGTCACCCGTATACCGAATAGGAAGTTCATCCTGGGCTTCACCGAGATCCGGAGTTTGGACGCTGAACTTCAGCATTCCAGAATTGAATGAGAGCCGGATTCGATGCGTCTGATCTGAAGCAATTACAGACATCCTCTTCAGGGCGCTTGAAAGAGCCACCTTATCTGCAATCGCTACTCTGTCATTGTCTTTTGGGATGACCTGTTCGTAGTTCGGATACGGCCCTTCGATAAGGCGCGTGAAAACCGCGGTGAACGGCGATCTGAAACCAATGTGGTTATCGCCGCGAGCAATCTCAAGCTCCTCTTCCGCAGGGAAAAGCCTCCTGACCTGCTCCAGGGCCTTCGGAGGAACAATCAGGTCGCTTGCTGGCGCGTTTGCTGAATCAATTGGCATTTCCATCTTCGCAAGTCGGTGACCATTTGTCGCCACCATACGCATTCTATCCGGTCGCAGCTCCCACAAAACTCCATTCAGGATCGGTCTACTTTCTTCCGAAGAAACCGCAAATGAAGTATGAGAAATCAGCTGCTGCAAATCTCCAGATCGAATTCTCCAGCTCTCGTTGAAACGCACCGATGGAAATGTCGGAAATTCGTCTCTCGGTAGTCCTAGCAGCTTGAATCGAGAGCGCCCACAGTCCAGCGTCACACGTTGCTCTCCAACCGCAGCAATTTTCACCGGAGCGGGCGGAAGTTCCCGAGCAATTTCACTCAGCTTTTTCGCAGGAACTGTAACAGCTCCTGCCGCATCTACATCCGCCATTACCTCAGTACTCACTGCAATGTCCAGATCCGTCCCGGACAGCTTAATGCCTTTATCCGTTGTCTCGAGAAGAATATTCGCCAGCACTGGCAACGTTGTTTTTGCCGGAATACTTGCTGCTACTGCGGCAAGACCTTCTTGAAGTTTTTCGCGAGAGATCGTGAAGCGCATCCCTTCCCCTGTGGAGATTCGGGTGAGGTACTAAAGAGTCTTTAGAAGAGACTTAGAGTAGTAGCTATAGCAGGTTTTGTGGAGTTCTGTCGAATGGGTCTAACTTATGGACGCAGCACGATTTCCGCTATGCTGGATGATGTGTGGTCGGATGTGGGTAATGTTGACTGAACGATTCTGTCGAGGCCGATTCTTATGAAGCTCTGGTGGTTTCCACACGTGGGCTGACACGCACGTTGAAAGTTTCCAGTGAACTGCGAATACGGTTTATACGTAATTTCAGATCCGAATCCTGGACGATGGTTTGCTGAACCTTTTCGAGACTATGAATGACAGTAGAGTGATCACGTCCCCCAAAAGCGTTTCCGATCTCTACAAGCTGAGTAGCAAGAAGTTCTCGAGCGAGATACATCGCAATCTGTCGCGGTGTGGTAAGCGTTTTGGTCCTCGTCTTCGATCGAAGTCCATCTACTGTAACACCCCACTCTTTGGCAACAGCTTGCTGGATTGCAAGAATAGTGAGTGAAGTATTTCCTTCCAGCTCCAGTCCTTCAATTGCCCTGAGTTTATCACGTAAAGCTTCACGTGCGACTTCAACTGTGATGTCCTTGTGCTTGAGGGAAGCATAGGCGAGAAGCTTGATGATCGATCCTTCAAGCTCTCTGACGTTTGATCGGACGTGCTCAGCAATGAAATGGACTACGTCATCTGGAATGGTGAGTTCTAAACGGTCGAGCTGCGCCTTCTGCTTTAGAATTGCCACACGGTGCTCAAAATCGGGAAGGCCAATATCGGCTACCATTCCCCATTGGAACCTGCTGACTAACCGGGCTTCCAAGCCGGCAATTTCTGAAGGTGGCCGATCGCTGGTCAACACGATCTGACGCCCTGCCTCGTACAGGGCATTAAAGGTGTGGAAGAACTCTTCCTGCGTTGCCTCCTTTCGTCCTTTTAGAAACTGGACGTCGTCAACAAGTAGCAGGTCGGTTTCTCGATAACGGCGCCGAAACTCGGGGCCAGTGCGATCAAGCATTGAGCTAATAAGCTCGTTCATGAACTGTTCGGTCCCTACATATGTGATCCGGGTATTTGGACTTCGCTTAATGGTTTCATGGGCGACGGCCTGCATTAGATGGGTCTTTCCTATGCCCGTATCCCCATATATGAAAAGGGGGTTATACACTTTACCAGGCGCCTGACTCACAGCATGCGCAGCGGCAGCGGCAAGCTCATTGGATTTGCCGATCACGAAGAGATCGAATGTGTACCTCTCACTTAGCGGGGGTGAACTGGACCCATTCTGTGTCAGTAGTGGCTTGGATGGTGTAGGAGGTGGCCCGACGAAAAAATCCATTTGGGAGCGCTTTTTTCGCTCCTCATTGACTCGGAAGGCGACCCTGAGTGGATGGCCAAGAACTATTGGCGCATAGCTCGACAGTAGCTCGGCATGTTTAGAGTCATTCCAGTCAGCAGTGAACTGATCAGGAGCTCCTACAAAGATGGTGTTGCCTTCAATGGACAGGGCTTCAGTAGGCTCGAGCCAGGCTTGGAAGGTTTGATCGGGGAGCTCCTGACGCGCGCGATCAAGGAGGCGTTTCCAAACTTCTGAGGGGCTAAGCGACATGACACGCTACCCTACGCGGTTTATGTGGAAAAGTCAAACCAACGCGAGGAGCATTCCTTCATCTGACTTGAACTATCTTCAATGCTGGAATAGTTTTACCGGCTCTGTACTGCACCCGTTCTTTCTGGTTTCTGGAGTATCGTAATGGGCAAGCCCACCTACCGTCCCCGTAACAAACGCCGTATCCGCACGCACGGTTTTAGGTTACGGATGGCTACTAAATGGGGACGTGAAGTTCTTAGCCGCCGCCGTAAAAAGGGACGCAAACGGCTCACCGTCCAGTTGCCGACAAAATACGCCGGCGCCTAGACCATTCGGCTTCCCTCGTGGCTTGCGGCTGACGAGTGAAGCTGACCTGGAAACAGTAAGGCGTACAGGGAAGCGAATGCAAACCGGGCGTCTGGAAGCTCGGGCATCTGCTTCCCTGTTACTACATCCACGGGCTGGGATAGTCGTTCCCAAGCATAGACGTAAGATCGTGGAGCGAAACCGGGTAAAACGTCGTCTACGTGAGCTAGTGAGAATCACGTTGCTGCCTGGACTGGAAGGGATTGACGTCCTCATTCGCGCAAAACCCGAAGCTTATGATTCGAGCTTTGCACAGCTTGCCGGCGATGTCATCGCTATCCGTGAGTGGACATTGCGAATGACCCGCTGACCAATGCGTTCCGTATTCGTTCTCCTGATTCGCGGCTATCAGCTGGCCATTTCACCACTATTGCCAGCCAGTTGCCGTTACTATCCAACGTGCTCGGCCTACGCGCTCGAAGCCTTCGAGCGACATGGAGTGATGCGGGGAATGAGGCTGACCGTAGGCCGAATTCTTCGCTGCCACCCCTTTCGGCCGGGCGGCTACGATCCGGTTCCCTGAATGGATAAGCGTTTCTTTCTAGCTCTCTTTCTGTCGCTCATCGTTATTGCGATTTCTCAGCTGCTGTTCCCATCCTTAGCGCGAAAGCCTTACGGCCAAGGCGCGGCTGGAAGTGACTCTGTTTCGGGGTTGAAGAACACGGCGTCGTCAACCCAGGTGGGAACCACGCAGCCACCGAATGGGCAAACTTCGGGAACGACAAATTCACAGAGTGGAGTAGGTAGAGCGGCGGAGGCAGCGACGTCAGGTTCAATAGCGCGATTAGCTGCTGAAATGACGGTAATCACGACACCCAAGGCGATTTACAGGTTCGGCAGTGTTGGTGGAGCTCCGGTATCGATAGTAATTCGGGACTACAAGAACCGATCAGCAGGTGGTGGCCTTGTTGACCTGGGAGTTCCTGGTTCTCCGCTTCTGAGCTATCAGCTCGTCACCCCCGCGGATACGGCGGATCTGGCGAATGTGCCGTTTACGCTGACTCGCGCCAGGGATACCAAGGGGGACGAAACCCTCACCTACAGCGCTTCGGTAAAGAATCTCGGTGTCTCGATCTCGTACACGATTTCCCAGGATACAGCTGCAAGTTATTCGGTCAAGGTCGACGGCCGAATTGCTGGAGCACAAGCACCAGCGTACCTGATTACGAAGCTTCCGGGGACGTTGCAACCAACGGAGGCCGACACGATCGGAGATCATCGCACGCTGGCGTATAGCTTCAAGCCACAGCGTGACCATGCTCGAAGTGTTCTTTTCGGGAGTCTAGATCCCGGAGAGAAAACTCTTGAGGCCGGTCCACTCAACTGGGTGGCCATCAAGAATAAATACTTCGTAGTTGGAATTCTTTCACAGCCAAATGGCACACCGTTTAGCGAGGTCACACTTTCTGGCGGTCCACGCACATCGAAGATCGCCACAAATGCATCAGCGAATGTTGTGGAGGAAATTCGGAACGGGAACTTTTCCTTCGAGATCTATGCGGGACCGCAGGAATCACAGCGTCTCATGCGGATGGGTCAGGACTTCGACCATGTGAACCCCTACGGCTGGCGCTTTCTTCAGGGCGTCGTGCATCCGATTGCATCGAAAGTGATTCAGGCTCTGCTCTGGATGCACAATCGGCTCAATCTGAGCTACGGATGGGTGCTGGTAATTCTGGGAATTCTAGTGCGACTCGCGCTATGGCCCCTCAACCAAAGCACGATGCGGTCGAGCCTCAAGATGCAGGAGCTACAACCGAAGCTTGCCGCTGCCCAGAAGAAGTACAAGGATCCCGTCCAGCAGCGTGAGGCGATCATGAAAGTTTATCATGATGCTGGAGTGAGCCCCTTTGCCGGATTGACCGGCTGCCTGCCAGCGCTTCTACCGATGCCGATCCTCTTTGCGCTTTTTTTTGTTTTTCAGAACACGATCGAGTTCCGTGGCGTACCATTCATGTGGCTTCACGATATCTCGATAAAGGATCCGCTCTACATTCTGCCACTGCTCATGGGCGCGTCTATGTACCTGCTGTCCTGGATCGGAATGCGTAACGCTCCTCCAAATCCGCAGGCGAAGATGATGGGATACATGTTTCCCGTAATGATGACGGTGGTGCTCCTCAACATGGCTTCGGGACTCAATCTGTACTACACGGCGCAGAACATCGCGGCACTTCCGCAACAATGGCTGCTGGCGAAGGAACGAGCAAAGGCACGCCCCGCGGGATAAAGGGAGAGGACCATGCTGCGTGTCACGTACATTGGTCACGCAACGCTACTAATTGAAATCGGGGCGAAGCGCATCCTCACGGACCCCAATTTCGATCCAGCGCTCGGAAAATTCCTTACTCGTGTCAGCGCTCCAGGCATCGCTCTCGAGGCACTTCCGAAGCTCGACGCAATACTGCTTACGCACGCGCACGCGGACCACCTTTCATTTGCTTCCCTGGATGCGCTGCCGGAAGACATTCCCCTGTTTGCTCCTCCGGCAATTGCCAGGTGGCTGAAGAAACAGGGATACGGCCACGCAGTTGGAATTGCTCCGGGCGAAGGCGCCGCGCTGCAGGGGGTGACTATCCAGGCAGCGTCGGCAACGCACAAAGGAAATCGTTATGGCGTGGATCGCTGGAGGAGTGCCACTAATATGTATCTCATTGATACTAAGAAAGTTTCGTGCTTCTTTGCCGGTGACACGGCTCTTACCGCTGACACCACGCACCTGGTCGAGGCCAACCTGGTCGCCAATGGACGGAACCTGGATCTGGCACTACTTCCGATTGGGCATGCACCGTGGTGGAAGCCGGGATTTCGCAAAGGGCATCTCACCAGCGGGGATGCGCTCGCCCTCTTCGAGCGGCTCAACGCCAGGTACTTCATCCCGTATCACTGGGGAACATTCAATCATGTCACATCGACGGCTTTCGATGCGATCGACCGGTTAAGAGCGACCCTTGAGGATCACCCGCTCCATCCAGCCGTGAAGATTCTCGAGCCGGGAACGACGTTCGTTCTTCCGACGGCGAGCACGTGATATCGACGGGCACAAGTGCCATGCACCTGGAGGACACGATCGTTGCCGTCGCGAGTGCACCAGGCCGTGGTGCAATTGCCCTTGTGAGGCTGAGTGGGCCGGATTCCTTCAGGATTGCCGCGAAGCATTTAGGAGTATGGCCGCTCGAGCCCCGGATATCCCGTCTGTGTGATGTATTCGACGGCGATGAGAGACTTGATCAGGCGCTGATTACGCTGTTCCCGGGTCCGAATTCCTTCACGGGTGACGACACTGTCGAGTTCTCCACCCATGGTGGCTACCTGATTCCGAGTACAATAGTGGCCGCTCTGATTTCGTCGGGGGCGCGACAGGCATCTCCCGGGGAATTTACGCGGCGAGCTGTACTCAACGGCAAGCTCGATATCCTCCAGGCTGAAGCAATTGGTGATCTGGTAGATGCATGCTCCCACGCTATGCAGCGGACGGCTCTGGGCCAACTGGACGGAGGGCTGTCGCGTCGTCTGCTGAGCCTGAGGGATGATCTCATCGGCCTCGAGGCACTAATCGCGTACGATGTCGATTTTCCCGAGGAAGACGATGGGCCCATTCCTCGAATGAGAATTGATCAAGCTGTGGAAGGAATTGCGAGCTCTCTCGATGCCCTTCTCTCTACCGCACCGGCCGGCGAGGTCATCCGCGATGGTGCAGTCGTCGTTATCGCTGGTCCGCCGAACGTTGGAAAATCTTCTCTGTTCAATGCGCTTCTGGGCAGGTCCCGGGCGATTGTAACGGAAATTCCCGGGACGACGCGCGATGCGCTCGAGGCGCTGATCGATAGTGGGAAATGGCCGCTTCGTCTCGTCGACACCGCGGGACTGCGGGATACTGAAGATCGAATCGAACGTCTCGGCATCGAAGTGAGCGAGCGTTATCTGGCTGGTGCTCATGTCGTGCTCGCGTGCGCTGAGGATTCGAGAAGCCTGGAGGAAACTATCGATCTCGTGGGCCGAAGTTCGACAGCGCCGATCCTGCCGGTTCGAACCAAAGCTGACTTGGTATCAAACAGAGACGAATACATTTCCCCGGAGGACATGATTTCAGTCAGTGCCGAGACTGGGTCAGGTCTTCAGGAATTGCTGGCTGCGATCGACAATTCGCTGGATACACGGCACGGAGAGATCATTCCGGATCTCCCGATCCTGACGAGAGCCCGCCATAGCAAGGCGATCGGTACCGCCCGCTCGGAGCTTGAAGGATTCAAACAAGCATGGCGGGAGGAGAAACTTCCGGCGACGATCGCCGCTGTCCATCTCCGGACGGCCGTCAACGCACTCGAAGAGCTGATAGGAGCCGTAGACGTCGAGGACGTGCTCGACCGGGTGTTCAGCTCTTTTTGTGTAGGGAAGTAGTGCTAGGCGGAAGCGGCGGCAGAGCCGGAAAGTGATGTGATCTCGCTGGCACTGGCGCGGATCGCCCACGAAAGTCCCCGCGAGTTGACAGCTGCCTCGACCATTTTGGTGCCGAGGAAGTAGCCGCTTCGTTCCGGGAACACATGACGGTCAACGGTTCGCGCGTCATCGCTCATTCCGCCAGAGAGATACCGGAGACGCAGTCCGAGACCTGCCCGATCGAGATCGCTATTGAGGGCTTTTGCGATCAAGGGTTCGAGCTCTCGCACGCTGGCATACTCACGCCTCGTGTATCCGTAGTACTCCCAGGCAGCATGTCCTGGGCTGACGATTCTCGACGCAATTGTGGCCAGGCCCTCGTTGATCATCAGCTCGCGAAGCGGGGCACGCCTGCCGGTCTCCCAGTAAGAGTAGTATCCCCCTGCATCATCGATCAGCTGCTTCATCTCGCTCCGGCTGGTAGGCGAGGTATAGCGGACTGTGTGCGCGACCTCGTGGGTAAGCCACAGCGGGATCAATTCGGGATCGAGACCCAAACCCTGAGTCTCGGGGTTCGTCACGCTGGTGAAATGCTCGAGGCAGACGAAAGCGACTCCTTTACCTTCTACTACCAGCTCACCAGCGTTCGCCGCACCGACACCGACCATGAGCACGACGTCGATATCGGTATCTACATCGAATAGGGTCCGGCATTGCTCTTCCGTGTTGCGCGCCAGAGAGACAACGTCAATTCTTTCGAGCATTGTGCGAAGGTCTACGCGGCTCGCAAGTGCGGCAGAGCGAACGACTTCCAGAAAATGGGGCCCCGCCGGATCCAGTACGTAGTTGTGCCAGTAGGCCTCTAGGAAGCGGCGATGATTTTCGAAGTAGCGGAGATAGGCGGCGACACGGTCGGTACTGTTGTGAACTGCGAAGAAGTCAGGCAGTAGGTTGATGAGCATCAACGACCAGGTCGCGGGGTGGTGAGCCAGTCGCGGTTTTTGCGATGCGAGAAGATACAATCCACCTAAACTCTCAACAAGGCCGATCTCTTCCGCATTATTTTCAAAATCGTGGCACAGATATTCCCTCTCCATTTCTGAGAGGTTCGGAGCGCTGAGAGGCGGAGGAGCCATGACAACGCTGCGTCAGATCGAGCTTCGTTGTCCCGTTTGTGACAACGAGTTCAAATCCCAGAGTGTAGTCTCGACGAATGCGTTCGGCGGCAAAAGGACTGATTTCCACGAACGGGCCGCTGGGACGCAGCCACTCGCGTATCTCATCCATATGTGTGGTGAATGCGGCTACTCTGGTGGAGAGGCTGACTTTACGCCGGCAACGGATGTAAGCCCGGTGCTGAAACAGCACGTACTCGAAGAGCTCGCCCCGCTTCGGCCATCACTGGTTTGCGGCTCCGAGAAGTATGAAGCCGCCGCCAAGGTTGCTCAGTGGCAAGGAATGGAGCCCCGTCACATTGCGGATCTTCTTCTTCGTGCCAGCTGGTGCTGTGTCGATGAGGGAGATGTGGAGGCAGAGCGATACTATCGCCGTCAAGCCGCATGGATGTTCGAGGAGTCGCTTCAGGCTTACGACGGAGTGCCGAGAGATGAGCGGGCAATCCTCACCTATCTCGTCGGCGAGCTGTGGAGACGAATCGGAGATATCAAGAAGGCAACAGAGTGGTTCGACCGAGTAACTGGTGAGGTGACAGACCCGCAGAGCCAGCAATGGGTTGTCGACGCAGCCGACCAGCAGAGACTGAATCCAAGAGAGTGGTTCGGTTAGCGTTCAACGAGTGCCGAACAACCTGTCTCCGGCATCTCCGAGACCGGGCAGGATATAACCCTGGCTGTTGAGTTGGCGATCGAGGGCCGCGCAATAGATCTGGACGTCTGGGTGCGCCTCGCTGAGATGCCGGACCCCCTCGGGAGCAGCAACTAAACAAAGAAATCGAATCCGATTTGCGCCTGCTCGCTTCAATGAAGCGACAGCCGCCGCCGCACTTCCTCCAGTTGCGAGCATCGGATCGAGCAGGAAGAAATCCCGCTCACCCGTGTCACCGGGAACCTTGAAGTAGTAATCGACCGGCTGGAGCGTGCCGTGGTCCCGGTAGAGTCCGATGTGCCCGACGCGCGCCGAGGGCACGAGTCGAAGAATTCCCTCTACCATTCCGAGTCCGGCACGGAGGATAGGGACGAGGGTCAGCTTCTTTCCGCTGATGTGCCAGCCCGTAGTCTTCTCGAGAGGAGTGTTCACCTCCCTCGGCTCGAGACTCAGCTCGCTGGTAGCCTCGTAGGCCATGAGCATCGCGATCTCATCGACGAGCTCCTTGAAGCGCTTGGTCTCGGTTTGCTGGTCGCGCAGAATCGTCAGCTTGTGCTGAACGAGGGGATGCCGGATAATAATCAGCGAGGGGAACTCCTTGACGCGCTCGATCATGCTAGCCCCGGGATTCCAGCATCAGCATTGTTGACATGCACCGGCTCATAATCTCTAATCCCTGATGAAAGAATACCAGGCTGTGGTGGTCAAGCTGACGCGGCACACGCGTGAAGATGAGGATACGCTTACTGATCTTCTGAACGAGAGAAGCAGGGGAGGGTGGGAACCAGCGCTGATGTCACAGGACGAGCAGCGGCTCATCATCCTGTTTCAGCGCGATGCAGTAGCAGAAGGATAGCTGTTTGGAGATAACGTTTGTCGGTGCCGCACGTGAAGTCACCGGCTCCTGTCATCTCCTTCACGTCAATGGCTATACGATAGCCCTCGACTGCGGGATGTTTCAGGGAAAGCGGCATGACTCGGCCGAGAAGAATCGTAAGCTTCCTCTGCCGATCAAGGATCTCGATGCGGTAGTTCTCTCACACGCCCACATCGACCATTCCGGCCGTCTTCCGTACCTGATTGCGGAAGGCTATTCCAAGACAATCTGGGCGACGGCGGCGACCCGGGATCTGTGTGCCATCATGCTTGCTGACTCGGCACACATTCAGGAAAAGGACGCCGAGTTTCTGGCGAAAAGGAAGAAGGAGTTCATCGAGCCGCTGTATGGAATGCGACACGCAGTGCGCACGATGGATCTGATGGTGGGCGTTCCCTATAACAGGCCATTCGACGTCGTTCCAGGAGCCCGTGCCACCTATATTGACGCCGGTCATATCCTCGGTTCGGCGTCGGTTCTGATCGATTGTACAGAGGAAGGAAAGACGAAACGGCTCGTCTTTTCCGGCGACATCGGCAGAAACGGCCTGGCAATAGTCCGGGACCCAATTCCACCTGAGGGCGCTGACGCGCTGATCATGGAATCGACCTACGGAAACAGGGATCACGAATCCGTAGAAGGCGCCCGAGCGCAATTGGCACAGGTGATTCGCGAGACGGCTTCCCGTGGTGGCCGCGTCCTCATTCCCGCATTCGCGGTTGGTCGAACTCAGGAGATGATCTACGCGCTCCATGGTCTTGCCAGAGAGGGCGCAATCCCGTCGATTCCGATCTACGTCGACAGTCCACTGGCGATTGACGCGACAACCGTCTTCGAGATGCACCCGGAGAGCTTCGACCGGTCTGAAGACATGGTGCAGAAGGCAAGGGAGCTTTTCCGCTTCGACCTTCTACACTACACGCGCGATGTGGAGGAATCAAAGGCTCTATCACGCGCTCACGGACCGATGGTGATCATTGCCGCGGCGGGGATGATGGAAAACGGCCGCATTCTTCACCATCTGGCACAAGGAGCGAGCGACCCACGGAATACGATTCTCGTCGTCGGTTTTCAGGCCGAGCATACACTCGGCCGAAGAGTAGTGGAGAGACAGCCGATTCTTCAGATCTTTGGCGACGACGTCCCGCTACACGCGCGTGTCGAAGTGATCGACGGGTACAGCGCTCATGCCGACAGGACTGAGATGACAAACTGGCTTGGGCGTGTCCGGGACAAGTCACCGAAACTGGGCCCCGTGTGGCTGGTACACGGAGAAGCTCCAGTTCAGGACGAATTCAAAGCCGCCTTAGCAGCGAAGGGATACTCAGTCGAGTGCCCCGAGCCTCACACGAGGCGCGCTTTCTAGCGTAGCTTCTACGGATGAACCGTGCTGCAAAAGCAAAACAGAAGGCAAAACATGCGGTAAAGATTGTCCGGCGAATGTTGACGGTAGTGGTCGTAGCCCTTTTTGTACTCTGGGTCATTTCCGCGACTGCCGTTCTAATTTGGGCCTCACGTGATGAGGCGCGGCCCGCGCAAGCGATCGTAGTACTAGGTGCCGCGCAGTACGCTGGTAAACCGTCGCCTGTCCTTAGGGCACGGCTGGACCACGCGCTCGACCTCTGGAACCGCCACCTGGCAACCCTTCTGATACTCACTGGCGGAACGGGAGCTGGCGACACTACCAGTGAGGCAGCAGTAGGGAGAACATATGCCAGAAAGCGCGGTGTTCCGGACAGCGCCATTCTCGTAGAGAACGAGGGTCGCACGACCAGCGAGTCAATGCGTGCTGTCGCGGGGATGCTCGAAGTTCGCGGGCTTCAAACTGCTCTTCTCGTCAGCGATCCGTTTCACATGCTGCGACTGCGAATTCTGGCGAGACGGTTTGGATTTACGCCTTATACATCTCCGACGCAGACCAGCCCAATCTCGCCGAACAGTGAAGCGCGCTGGAAGTATATCTTCAGCGAATCACTCAAAGCACCACTTGCCTTCTTATTCGAGAGGAAGCTATAGCCTTTAGTGGCGTTATGCTACTAAATAATTGGTAGAGGTTGCAGTGCCTCCGTAATCCAACGCCAGTATTCTTTGCCGGCAATCTCGGCCACGTCGTTATGTCCCGCTCCCTCGACCAGCAATAACTGGCCTTTCCGCCTCGCGGCTTCGTAAACCTCGACTCCCATTCTGAACGGGATGATACGGTCACGCCGCCCATGCACTACTGAAACAGGCACATCGAGGGTCGAGACAGCCGCGCGAGTGTCGAAGTGGATCCTCGAGATGGTCTTCCAGATGAGAGCTACGGGAAGGGTCACGATGAGTCTCGCCATCGCACGCGCCGAAGAGAAGGGCGACTGGAGAAGCAACGCTGCAGGCGGATGAATCTCTGCCAGCTCCGTCGCTACAGCGCTGCCAAGGGAATGACCGAAGAATGCCATACGCTCGCGATCAAGACCAAAAGCGACTCGAAGATGGTCATAGGCTGCACGGGCATCGAGCTTCGTGCTCGAGTACGTGGGACTTCCACCAAGTGACATATACCCACGGTATTCGGCGAGAAAAACAGCGTATCGAGTATGACGCTCCACTGTCCGTGCCCAATCGAGCTGCCATGCGGCGAGGTCAGCGTTTCCATGGAAGCAAAGCAGAACACCAGGTGCTGCCCGGGGATCTCCGACCACGAACGCCACGAGGCGTTGTCCATCCACGGCTTCATACGACACCCGTCCGGACTCCGGCAGTGCTTCAAACAGCCGAGGCGGCTGAAACAGGATTCGCTCCTGCGACCGCCAAAGGAGAAACAGGGAACCCGACAGCAGTGCTAGAATGGCAAGGGCGGCAATCATGTGTGGTTGCCGAGGGGGTTCCAGTGGGTTTGCATGGCGGGCAATTTACGACAATGCGAATTCCGGTAGAAACTTTCCATCTCGACAACGGACTGTTCGTGACACTGTCCGAGGATCACACCGCGCCAATTGTGGCGGTCAACCTCTGGTATCATGTGGGGTCGGCGAACGAAAAGGCCGGCAGAACCGGATTTGCGCATCTCTTCGAGCATATGCTTTTCCAGGGCTCGGCGCATGTGGGGTCGAACGAGCATTTTGAGCTGATCCAACGAGCTGGTGGAACCCTGAACGGTTCGACCTGGCTCGAGCGGACGAACTATTTCGAAACGGTTCCATCAAATGAACTTGCGCTGGCCCTCTGGCTGGAAGCAGATCGCATGGGCGAGCTCCTCCCGGCGATGACACAGGAAAAACTCGATACTCAACGCGATGTCGTTAAGAATGAACGACGGTGGTCGGTGGATAACCAGCCGTATGGCACAATGCTCGAGAAGATGCAGAAGCTGGTGTTTCCGCCCTCACATCCGTTCCAGCATTCACTCATCGGGTCGATGGAAGACCTCTCGGCCGCATCACTGGACGACGTCGCGCAGTTCTTCGCCACTTACTACACGCCGGACAACGCGGTTCTCTCGATTGCCGGTGATTTTGATTTGGTAGAAGCGCGCCGCCTGGCTACCGAGTACTTCGGACCTGTTCCAAGTGGAAAGGGGACACCATCCCTGCCATTGATGGATCTGCCGCCAGTGTTCGGAAACCGATTGCGGGAAGTCGTCCCCGACAACGTCAGTCTCCCACGCCTATTCATGGCGTTCCGCTCGCCGGTGTTCGGGAGCGAGAAGTACTATGCCGCAAGTGTTGCTTCTGCCGTGCTTGGAATGAGAAAGGGAAGCCGCCTCCATCGCACTCTGGTGCGTGAGCGGCAGATAGCAGCTGATGCAGGCGCATTCACCTTCGATCTGGCAAAGGGGACTGATCTCCTGGTTGTTGATGTAACTGCACGGCCGGAAATCTCTATTACCCAGCTGGAGGATGAGGTTGAGCGAGAGATCGACCTGATTCATCGCGAAGGAGTTACGGAACCGGAACTGAGAAGAGCCATTGCATTGATCGAGACCGATCTTATAGCGTCTCTTCAATCGGCGGGCGAGAGGGCAGACAGGCTTTCGATGTTTGCCACGTATTTCAGGCGACCCGAGCTCATCAACGAGCAGGCCGACCGGTACCGCTCGGTAACCGCGGAGAGAGTCAATGATCTAATCTCCGAACGCTTCGGCGAGGACAACCGGGCAAGCCTTCTCTATGTTCCGAGGGAAGGAGTCCCTTCCGAAAGAATGCTTGCCGTTGCTGTTGGCGCGGACTGATGGTTACCTCCCTTCGCCCGAAGCCTGGACCACCTCGGAATTACCATTTCCCGAATTTCAGCGATCAGATATTGCCGAGTGGAATTCGCCTTGTTACAGCGTCAGTGGCGAAGCTTCCGGTGGTCACGGTTCTGATAATCGTCGATGCCGGATCCACCAATGATCCCGGAGGCAAGGAAGGTATTGCTGCCCTGACTGCGGGAACGCTCCTCGAAGGCAGCCAGCGTTTCGATGGAGCTGAGCTGGCGGAAAAATTCGAGCAGCTCGGAACGTCCGTCGAATCGGGCGCGGACTGGGATAGCGCATTCATCAAGATCACAGTGCTGTCAGACCAGCTCGAAGAAGCGACGAAGCTTCTTGGCGAAGCTATCAGCAGTCCGGTTTTCCCGGAGCGTGAAGTCGAGCGGGCCAAGGCTGAACGGCTGGCAGAGATTCTTCAGCTGGAAACGGAACCTCGGGGGCTGGCGGACGAGAAGTTCTCGGAGTTTTTGTATACCCAGGAATCCAGGTATTCGAAGCCGGACGAGGGAAGCACCGAGAGCGTAAGCGCATTGTCGCGCAAAAACGTTGAAGAGTTTTATAGATCCAGGTACCGGGCCGGATCGACGACTGTAATCATGACAGGAGATGTCTCGACGGATCAGGCATGCACGCTGACCACGCGCGCGTTTCAGCAGTGGGCGTCGGGAACCGCGCCGAATCGACCACTAATTGCAGCGGCTCGGACGAATCGGAAGAGCATTCATATCGTGGACAAGCCGGAGGCGTCGCAGTCGGAACTTCGAGCTGGACACATTGGTTTGCCGCGGAAACATCCCGACTTTTTCCCGACTCTTGTGATGAACGCAGTTCTGGGCGGTCTCTTCGGATCGCGGATCAACCTGAACCTCCGAGAGGCGCACGGTTACACGTATGGCGCTTCGTCATTCTACGATTGGCGTCGTGGGCCAGGTCCATTCGTCGTATCGACCGCCGTGCAAAGCGAAGTAACCGCGCCCGCACTGCGCGAGATACTTCTCGAGATCGATCGAATCCGTACTGAGCGGATCTTAGATGAGGAGCTGTCGCTGGCGAGAGATTATCTCGACGGCGTCTTCCCCATTCGATACGAGACGACCGCCGCAATCGCGTCAGCTCTCGCGACGCTCGTCATCTACGATCTGCCGGGTGGCTATTACGAGTCTTACCGAAAGAATATCCGCGGTGTTTCGGCGGATGCGATCCTCAAAGCGGCCAGGTCCCACCTGCATCCTGATGAGTTGCAAATCATCGTTGTCGGTGACGCACGGGTCATTCGTGACTCCGTTTCAGACTTGAGCGTTGGGGACCTGCACGTTCACAGCTCCTAGCGTTTCAGCCGCGATGGAAGAAGAAACCAAAGCCGGACGGGTAAAATCGAGCCGCGTCTACACAGGGAAGATTGTCTCCCTCGACGTGGATTCCGTCCGGTTTCCCAACGGTTCCATTGGCGAGCTGGAGATAATCCGGCACTCCGGTGCGAGCGCAATCGTGCCCTTCCTGAGCGATCCACAAGGAGAAGATCCTCAGGTGCTGATGATTCGGCAGTACCGCTATGCTGCCGACGGCTATCTGTACGAGATCCCGGCGGGAAGACTCGATAAAGGGGAAAGTCCACGCGACTGCGCCGCACGGGAACTGAAAGAAGAAACCGGTTGCACAGCGGAGCATTTTGACCATTTGCTCACGATTTACACGACTCCGGGGTTCACGGACGAAAAAATCCATCTTTTCATGGCAACCGGATTGGTCGCCGGGGAGACTAAACACGAGGTGGATGAATTTCTGGATCTCCATCCAATGCGGCTGTCCCGAGCTTTGGAGATGGTAGAAGCAGGTGAGATTCAGGATGCCAAGACCGTAATCGGTCTCCTGTTCGCCGCCGGGTTTCGCTCGGGCCGTTAACCCTGCGGGCCAAATTGGCGTCTAATCAATGAAAGGACGCTGACATGTCATGTAATTAGGACAGAATTGGCAGAATCAGGACAAGCTCAGGCTTGAACCAAACGCCATAAGTCCTTTACTGACAATTACTTACTCCAGTAGGCCATTGGGCACGAGCCGTGCATTACATGAAAGCGCAGAAAGTTCCAGCAGGGATGTGCACGATTCAGTGTCGTGAGTGTCTCTTATACAGAGGAGAGAAAAATGGCTGACATCGTCCGTAAGCAAGCTGTATCGGTTGAAGGACCGAGCATTAGGGAACGCCTGCAGGCGATGGATGACTCAGCCGTCGTTACTGCCTTCCTTGGTGGAGAGGAGCGCGCGTTCTCTGAGCTGGTTACGCGGTACCAAACGCGTCTCTTGAACTTCGTATACCGCACCATCGGTGACCGGGAAAAGGCGGAAGATCTGGTGCAAGAGGTTTTCATTCGTGTCTATCGCCACCTGCATCGCTTTGACCGCTCGAAGAAGTTCTCGACCTGGGTCTATACGATTGCCTCGAATCTGGCGAAGAATGAGCTGCGTAACCGCTCGCGTAACCCGCTGGTTCTCTTTCAAGCGGTCCAGAAGAACTTCGAAGATGACGATCGTCCTCTCCAGTTCGAAGACACGACGTCCCGTCCAGATGACATGTATCGTAAGCGTCATCTGAGGGAGATCGTGGAGGAGAGCGTCGCCAAGCTTCCAGAGCACCACAGGAATGTGTTCGTTCTGCGAGAGCTCGAGGGCAAGTCCTACGAGGAAATCGCTGAGATCACCGAATGCAACCTCGGAACGGTCAAGTCCCGGCTTAACAGGGCAAGAAACTCGTTCGCGGAAATCATTGCGCCATACGTAGATTAGGCTCGACGGCTCGGGAACAGGCGCCCCCCTCGTGGGTACCTGTTACCGAACCCTCAACCTATCTCCATGGATTGTCGCGAGTTTTGTGATCAGCACGTTGCGTTCGTAGACGATACCCTAGCCGGAATCGAGCTGGTTCGCATGCAGCGGCACCTGGCTGAATGCGAAAGCTGCGCGAAGCACGATGCCAAGATTCGGCGGGCGCTTCTGCTCTTCAGAAATCTTCCTTCCATAGAACCATCCGCGGGCTTCTCCCAGAGACTGGAAGCACGTCTCAGAGAGTGTGAGAGCGACCATCTGCTGGCCGCTACCCAGCGCAATCTCAGACGTGGAGCGATTGCGGCGACCCTCGCCAGCGCGGCCATGCTAGGATACATAGCGACAACGCTATACCATCACTCCGACGCTCC
>WNFR01000600.1_pt1 | contig 46462 bp, 45 predicted proteins | sample 5400221 | NCBI WGS metagenome assembly WNFR01 (sample SAMN13153357, study PRJNA577476) | soil metagenome | isolation source: 40 cm soil under Madrone tree | place: USA:California | collected 2016-06-14 | reverse complement strand
GCAAGGAAGGTCGGCCGGAGCCAATCATAGCGAAAATCAGCCAAGAGACACTGGCGGAGATGATCGGCACGACGCGATCTCGCGTGAGCTTTTTCATGAACAGATTTCGGAAATTGGGTCTTATTGATTACAACGGCCAAATTGAAGTCCACAGTTCCTTGTTGGACGTGGTTCTGCACGAGAAGCCTGAGATCAACGAGAGATGAAGTAATCAGTGCGGAATAAATTCCGCAATGTGACGCCCCTGGCCACGACGCGTGGACGGCCCGGCGGCTTGGCTTCCAGCCGCAGCTCGGACTTTCCTGGTTCGAATTTGCGCGCGCCGGGGTCACGAGCGATCATCGCGGAGTTGTACGCCGGGAGCGCGTGAGCAACAAGAATGGCTGCAATGGGTCATTCGCGTCAGTTGGCATTTCATGATGAACCGCCGCTTATCCTTTGGCTGCGGACGTGCCGGCTCACTCTGCGACAGCCCTGCGGCCGTCCGGGTATCAACCGGTCACATCGTCTTTGGACCGGGCATCGTCTGCCCGGGCCAACGCGCTGAATCGCTGTGCGGTAGCGAGCGACTTGGCTGGGACGGCGGTAACCGGAACTCATGGGACGGGTTGATCGGAGCGAAACCCGCCGGGAGCATCAATGATGGGTTTCCCGTTCGCTCAATCCATCCTACGTGCTAAATTGAGCGGCGCCGCAGGCTCTTCGCGGCGCCTTCTCCAACGCCAAATAGCCTGGATATGCGTCACCATTCCAGGCTTGGTCGCGGAGACAGCGGCCCAATTCCCTGCACGTTCGGGGCAGGGAAATTTTTTGCTGGGCACGGAATTCATCCGTCTGTGGCAGGGAGGAAACCACCGCCTGCGGCAGTCGTTATCACGACACACCAACATAGGGGGTCGGCATGGCGAAAAAGCGCATCGGTATCCTCACCGGCGGCGGTGACGTGCCAGGCCTCAATGCGGTCATCAAGAGTGTGACTTACCGTGGCAGCGAGAACGATATCGAGGTTATTGGTCTTCGCCGTGGCTGGGAGGCCCTCACCCATCTGAACGTCGAAGATCCGGCCAGCAGGTCCAACTACGTTATCCCTTTGAACCGTGAAAATACCCGCACCATCGATCGACGCGGCGGAACCGTGCTGCACTCGAGCCGCACCAATCCGTCCAAGATGAAAAAGCTACCCAACCATCTCTTCGGCAAGGACTTTCCTGTCTCCGCGAGCACCAAGGGCAGCGCCGCAACTGAGACGTGGGACGTCACGAGCCAAGTGCTGGCGAACCTCTCGGCCCTCGGTATCGAACATCTGATCGCCATCGGCGGAGACGACACGCTGAGTTACGCGGCCAAACTCAATGCGCTCGGCGTTAAGATCGTTGCGATTCCGAAGACGATGGACAACGACGTCCACAGCACCGAGTACTGCATCGGCTTCTCGACAGCGATTACGCGGGCCAGCGACGCCATTCAACGTCAGCGCACCACCGTTGGTTCACATGAGCGGATCGGCATTTTCCGTGTCTTTGGGCGCGATGCCGGATTTACGGCGCTCTACACAGCATATGCCACCTCTATCCGATGCGTCATACCCGAGTACAAAGTCAATCTCGACAAGCTCATCCGGCTGCTCCTCGAGGACAAGCGGGCCAACCCGAGCAACTACGCGCTGGTCGTGCTCAGCGAGGGCGCCGAGTGGGAGGGCTACAGGCTGCAGGAATATGGCGAGCCGGACGCCTACGGCCATCGCAAGAGGGCAAGCGTGGCCGAGTCGCTTGCTGACGAGATTAACCGGCACGTCGGCGAGGAGACGATCGTCTCCGACCTCACATACGACCTGCGATCGGGCGATCCAGACTTCATCGACAAGCTCGTCGCTTTGACCTTCGGCAACATGGCGTACGATGCCATCCTGGAAGGCAAGACGGGCGTCATGTCGGCGTTGGTGGACGGCCGCTACGATCTGGTACCCATCCCTGACGCGCAGCTCGGGCCACGTAAATTGGAGGTGGCCTCAACCTACAACATTGAGCGCTATCGTCCGAGCTACGCCAATAAGCGCGGGCTGCCGATTTTTTTGAACCACGCGTCGTAGATCATTGCGTTGCGCAGTCGAAAATCGAATGGGCTGGTGCCCTCACTTGCCGCAGCCCTTGCCGGCCTCTTCAAACCCATCGAACAGGCGCGCGGCGTTGGCGCCCGCAAGCGTCTCCAGCCGGTGCGGCTGGCCTTCCTCGACGCTGTAGCGTGCGACCGCGCCGTAGGCACGAAGGATTGCGGCCTCCGTCTTCATCTCGCCGTGCCACATGTACGGATCGAACTCGCCGACGTACATGAAAACGCACATCTTCGAGATCGCCTGCAGCTTCGCCGCGCTGGGTCTCCACATGTATCCGGGGAAAGCCGTCACGGACAGGAAGTATTGCGGATTGGCCGCCGCGACATGAAGCGCCGCGATCCCCCCGTTCGACGGTCCCGCGATGTGAAACTTGTTGTCCTGAATTTTGTAGTCCGCCAGAATCATTTGCAGGAAGTCAGGAAAGATGCGGTCGCCCTCGTCAAAGAACAACTCACCGTCCGGCGCCGCGGGGGCGACAACGATATAGCCGCGCTTTTCCGCCTCGGCACGGAAGTTGCGATTGAGAATGTTGTCCACCGTGTTCATCGTCTGCGGGCCGCCCCCCAGGGCCACAATAGCCGGGTACGCCGTTGCCGGATCATAACCGGTTGGAAGGACGATCTTATAATGAACGGTCATGCCGCCCGCCTTGGTCACTTTCTCGAGCACTTCCGCCTGTAGCGGCTGGATCGGCAAAATCCCGATGGACGCCATCACGGCAGCCAGCAGCATCCACTTCGAGCTGTGTTGCCTCATTGAGGGTCTCCTCCCGTATCAAGCTTTGTGAACGATATATTGGGAATGAATGCGCGGTCAATCGAACGCGAGCGTGTGAAACAATTCGGACCTCATCCTGAGGAGCGCGCTCTTGCGCGCGTCTCGAAGGATGGATGCACGGCACGGACTCGCTGCCATCCTTCGAGACGCGCCCTGAAGGGCGCTCCTCAGGATGAGGTCGTTGATTTCTTCACACGCTCGGCAAGCGGGGGAGGGATGGCAGGGGACTATTGACGGCGCGGATCTTCGCGCTTAACTTAACCTCATGGTTAACTATAAGCCCCACCACTTGGACGGCATCTTTGCTGCTTTGTCCGATCCGACCCGGCGCGCGGTGCTGGCTCGCCTCAGCGAGGCGCCGGAACTCTCCGTCACGGCCTTAGCGGCGCCTTTTGCCATGTCGCTGCCAGCGGTGCTCAAACATCTCGACGTGCTTGAAGTCGCCGACCTGATCCGGCGCAGCAAGAGCGGACGCACGGTGTCGTGCCGGCTCAACGCCGCGCCGCTGCAGGAGGCGCAGCGCTGGCTCGCTCACTACGAGCGGTTCTGGTCCGACCGTCTCGACGCTCTCGCACGCTACCTCGCGGAGGAAGCGTCCGACGGTCCCCTCCCCACCCTCCCCCGCGCGCAGGATGCAACAACGAACCCAACACCAAACGTGGAGCCCCAACCATGTCCCCCGACACTCAAGCCGCCGCGCGCTCAAAGCCCAGCCTCGCCATCAGGCGCGAGCTCCGGGCGGCGCCGGAGAGCTGCTTCCGCGCCTGGACCAGCCCGGAAGCGCTGAAGCGCTGGTTCGGTCCCGGCACAAATGAAGTCGTGCTGGCGGAAACGGATCCGCGCGTGGGCGGACGTTATCGCGTGGTGATGCGCTCCCCGGGCGGCGAGGAGCTCGAGGTCAGCGGCGAGTTTCGCGAAGTGGTGGCAAACCGCAAGCTGGTTTTCACCTGGGCCTGGCGCGGCACGCCGGAGCGGCAGTCCGTGGTGACGGTCGAGTTCGTGCCCGCAGGCGAGGTGACCGCGCTGACGCTCACCCATGAGCAATTCGCCGACGAGGCTGCCCGCGACCGCCACCACCATGGCTGGACCGGTTCGCTCGACCGGCTCGCGGCGTTTGTCGGTTGAGAGTTCATTCGAGGATATCCGCAACAGGAGGCTTGAGATGTCGAGCGTCGAGATCATCGGTGGTGCGCTGTCGACCTATACGCGGACGGCGCGCGTCGTGTGCGAGGAGAAAGGCATTCCCTACCTGCACAAGCCCGCGCGGCCGCGTGAGCCCGAGGTCGCGGCCATACATCCGTTTGGGAAAATCCCGGTGATGCGCCACGGCGATTTCGAATTGTGCGAATCGAAGGCGATCGCCACCTATCTCGACCTTGCCTTCCCGGGCCCACGGGTGTTTCCAACCGAGCCCCGCCATGCCGCGCTCACCGAGCAATGGGTGTCGCTGGTGAATACGCGAATAGACGGCACCATGATCCGCACCTACCTGTTCGCCTATGTGTTTCCCAAAACCGAAGACGGCACGCCGGATCGCAAGACGATCGACGCCGTGGCGCCGGCGCTCGCCGACGAGATCGGCCTCATCGACCGCACGGTGGCGAAAGGCGGCTATCTGGCGGGCGACTATTTCACCTATGCGGATATCAACCTGATGCCGATCCTCTATTACGTCCGCAAATTCCCCGAGGGTGCCGCCGCCATGGCGGCCGGAAAGGCGCTGCGCAGCTATTACGACCGGCTCGCTGCCCGCGAGAGCTTCAAGAAGACGACGCCACCGCCGATGCCGCAGCCACAGGCCAAAGCGTCGTAGGCAAGTTCAACCTGGAGGAAAACCCGTCATGCCGGATCATCAGGTCGTCTCCCGTGAGGAATGGCTCGCCGCCCGCGTCAAGCTGCTCGCCGAGGAAAAAGAATTCACGCGGCGCCGCGATGCGCTGACCCGCCATTGCCGCGAACTGCCGTGGGTGAGGATCGAGGACTATGGCTTCGAGGGTGCCGGCGGCAAGCTGCGGCTGTCCGATCTGTTCCGCGGCAGGGCGCAGCTCATCGTCTATCACTTCATGTTCCATCCCGACTGGGACGTGGGATGCAAGAGCTGCTCGTACTGGGCCGACAATTACGAGCGGGTCGTGGTCCACCTGCGGGCCCGCGACACCAACCTGGTGGCGGTGTCGCGCGCCCCGCTCGCCAAGATCGAGGCGTTCCGCAAGCGCATGGGCTGGACCTTCGAATGGGTCTCGTGCGGCGCCAGCGGCGTCTTCAATCACGATTTCGGCGCCTATCTCACCAAGGAAGACCTCGCCAAGGACGGCAACAACACCAACTACGGCACGCGCCGCTTCACCATCGAGGACGTGCCGGCCATCAGCGTATTTTTCAAGGACCAGGATGGCGGCCTCTATCATACTTACTCGACCTATTCGCGCGGCCTCGACATGTTCAACGGCGCCTATCACTACCTCGATATCGTTCCCAAAGGTCGCGACGAGGAGAAGCTCAAATATCACATGGATTGGGTGCGGCTGCGCGACGAATACGCGTAAGGCCGCGCATGCGCGACGGCGACAAAAATCGCAACGCTGTCACCGCAAAGAAGCTCCTGAAGGCCCGATGGGTGGAGCGCCAGTAACCGTTTTCCTTTTTGGGCCAAGCTGCGCTGGTCGGGTGCGGCCGGGTAGCTACCGCGGATTTCGATCCGTTTTCGAATCACATCCTCGAACGCAAGTCACCTGGAATGTTTTCGAAGCCGACGAAATGGCGATAGCTGCTTGCCGGCGGGCGGCTGCTTCGTCGGCGCGGGGGCGACCGACGCATTGGACGTAACATCATCGCGTACCGGCCCGGTATAGACTTCGACCGGCGGGATGCTGGCGGCCAAGCCGGAAGTGAGCATGCCGGCGCCCCGCAGGCTGGGCTGCGGGATCACGCGCCGGTCACCAGGATTGTTCGTTCCTTCGGCTGGAGCCTCCGCCTCGCCTCCTTCCTCGCTGTCCTTGGTCGCACGGTGACGGCGGTTATGCTCGCAAACGTCCGCGCGCAGATCGGGGGGCGTCGCGGCGACCGGTACCAATGAATCCACAGTATCGGAGGAAAGCTTTACCCAACCGAGCGGGTCCGTCGCAAAGCCGCGCTCGAACAGTTGTGCGGCTTTGGCGGCGCGGCTTGTCGACGACTTTGCGCCCAGCACGACGGCGATCAGTCGCTTGCCGCCTCGGGTTGCGGTGGCGACGAGATTGAAACCGGAACCGCAAGTGAAGCCGGTCTTCATGCCGTCGGTGCCTGCATAGGCGTCAATCAGCCGGTTGGTGTTGCGGAAGATGCGCTTGCCCAGCCGGATGGACGCGATGTGCCAGTAATAATCATTTTCGGGAAATTCGAAGATCAAGGCGCGGGCGAGGATCGCGAGGTCGCGCGCCGACGTGACCTGCTCCTCAGCCGGCAGGCCGTTGGGATTTACATAGTTCGTCTGTGTCATGCCGAGATGATGCGCCTCGGCGTTCATTTCCTCCGCGAACTTTTCGATCGATCCAGACACGCCTTCGGCCAGCACCACCGCGATATCGTTTGGCGAATGCACGAGCAGCATTTTCAATGCATTATCGACGGTGACTTCGGTTCCGGCCTTGAACCCCATCTTGAACGGATTTTGCGCCACCGCCGTGGGCGACACCGTAAACACGCTGTCGAGACTGATCCGATGATCTCGCACCGCCTTGAGCGTCACATAAGCGGTCATCAGCTTGGTAACCGACGCCGGATACCACGGATAGGTGGAATTCCGCTCGCTGATGACCTTGCCGGAATCCACGTCGACGAGAAGCAACGCGTCGGCCGACGCAGCAGCGACATCAAGCATCGTCAGACCAAGGCCGACGCCTGCCATCAAGACAAGTGCTTTTAGCGCAACCACGAGCAGCTCTGCAAAAATCGCGTTTGTTTCGAAGCGTCGGCCGATGAGGGCCTTCATCCGCTTCGACAGACAACGCAAAGGTGCGGCGCGAGTTGCCCCGCTTCAGCTAGCCGTTCTCAAAAGAAATGACTCAATTTGAATACAGTTCCGGTTCGAAAATGGCGCACGAAGCGACAGCTCGTTACTAAGTAACCAGTTCCGATTTCGGAACCACTGGCGAACCATCGCCGGCCATCGCTAGTTCTCAAACCCTGCACATGTGCAGCAAATCCGACACGGATGCGGCTTATCCGCATTTTTCCGAGCGATAATGAATATTCTCGAAAAGCGCACCGCAGCCGTCAGCTCGCCACGAGCGCCACACGAAATTAATGCACCACGACCACCATCTTCCCCCTGGCCTCGTTGGCCTCCATCACGCGATGCGCCTCGCGGATCTCCTCGAACTTGAAGATCCGCGATGGTTTGGCCTGGTAGCGGCCTGCGGCAACGTCATTAGCAATGCTCTGAAGCGGGACGTCCGAGAGCGGAAACCCTGGGGTCCCGAAAACGAAGCTACCGAAGAAGGTCAGATAAACGCCGCTCGCCATCTGCAGTAGCGGGTTGAAGTTGGCGATCGGTGCGAGGCCGCCAAGCCAACCAGCGAGGCACGCGCAGCCGCCCGGCGAAGCATGGCAAGGGAATCGAGAATCGTGCTGTTGCCAACAAGATCGAGCACGGCATCGAGCCGCTTGGCTTCGGGGATACGCTTGGAAAGGTCTGGCCCCTCCACCTCGACGCGCTCAGCGCCGAGCTCCTTCAGCGCCGCAAAGCTATCGCTGCTGCGGCCGGTTGCGATGACCCGTACGCCTGCGTTCACCGCCATGTTGATGGCAGCCCGGCCGAAGGAGGAGGGGCCGCCCCGAATCAATACGGTCTGCCCCTTGGTGATTTCGAGGTTGCGGAACAGACAGGTCCATGCCGTCGCATAGGTTTCCGGGATTGCAGCAAGCTCGGCCCATGGCAGATCCGACTCAATGAGCGCGACGTTCGATGCGGGCGCGCGCGTATATTCGGCATAGCTGCCATTGATGGTGCGGCCGAGGCCGCCCATCAGGGCCGCCACCTTGGCCCCGATGGGGAACTCGCCGCCGGGACAGGCTTTCACGAGCCCGACGCACTCAATGCCGCTTACCTTCGCAGCCTCAGCCCACTCGCCTCTACGCATATGCATCTCAGCGTGGTTGATACCGAACGCCTTGATTTCAATGACGACATAGCCAGCCTTGGGCTCAGGCTCCGGCAGCTCTTTGTAAACAAGGTTCTCCGGGCCGCCGAATTTCTCGATGACAATGGCACGCATGGCGTTTCTCCAAGTAGGCAGGTTTTCCCTTCATTCGACTGGAACGCCAGGCGCCGTCTCTGGTGACGGCCGTGTTGTTGAGTGAGGTATGAGGAACTCACGAATCGCTGCCGCGATCTCGTCGGCATGAGTCTCCAGTGCGAAGTGGCCAGTGTCGAAGAAACGCACGACCGCGCCGGGAACGTCGCGCTTGAACGCCTCGGCGCCGGCTGGCAGGAAGAACGGATCGTTTTTGCCCCACACCGCGAGTAAGCGTGGGGTGTGCGTCCGCAGGTAATTCTGAAAGACCGGGTAGAGCGCGACATTATCGGCATAGTCGAGCAGAAGGTCGAGCTGCACCTCGTGCGCTCCAGGGCGCGCCATGTAGAAGTCGTCTAACGAATAGCCATCCGGTGACACAGCCGCAGCGTCGTCTACTCCGTGCGTGTACTGCCAGAGGGTTGTTTCAGGCGACAACAAGCTCCGCAGCGCATCCCGGTGAGTTTGCGTCGGTTGGCGCCAATAGGCCCGTATCGGATTCCAGCCGGCGCTGAGACCTTCTTCGTAGGCATTACCGTTCTGCGAGATAATGCCGGTGATACGTTCGGGATGCTTTACCGCCAATCGAAAGCCGATGGGCGAACCATAGTCAAAGACATACATTGCATATCGGTCGAGACCGGCAATCTCCGTAAAGCGTTCAATCACGTCGGCGATCTTTGCGAAGGTGTACGAAAATCCCATGCGCGATGGCATGTCGGACTGGCCGAACCCGGGGAAGTCTGGTGCCACAACATGGAACCGGTCTGAGAGGCGCGGAATGAGGTCGCGAAACATGTGGCTGGCGCTCGGAAATCCGTGCAGCAGCAGCATCGCGGGCGCATCCTTCTGCCCGGCCTCGCGGTAGAAGATGTTCAGGCCGTCGATGTTTAGCTTCCGGAAACTCACCCTGCCCAAGGGAACTCGTCTCGCCTATTGGGGATCAGCTCTCGACATCGGAGGCTTCGCTCGATGCGAGCGAGCAACAGCTCAGACAGAAGGCCGTTCCTATTGGATGACGCGGCCAAACGGCGCACGACCTCGCCTTGAGGCAAGACGACAACATGTCTGCTGAATACCGTCGCGTGTTGGATCCACGAAGTACCGTCGAACGTCTAGGAGCGATGATAATCCGAAGTCGGTACCGACGCAGTACAGAGCAAAGGCACGACCGTGCTCCTCGGTAGAGCGACTCCCGAACGGTTGAGTGCGTTTTCCGACGGCGTGTTTGCGGTCCTCATCACAGTGTTGGTTTTGGACCTACGATTAATCACCATCATCTCATGCGCTACGCGACAGAGGCAAGGCTCAACCTGCTGTGGTTCAATTTCGCTCATCTGTTTTCCGTGTCACTGATCCCCCTCTCTACCTCGTGGATGGCGCGGACAAAATTGGCCCCCCAACCGGTAGCATTCTACGCCGCCGTTTTCTTCCTTGTGAATGCGACCTACATATCGCTGTGTTGGGAGCTTATTTACCGGACTCCAGTGGACGTGCCGTCAAATGTGCGCAGGATGATGCGCGTCAGATCGATCGCGACACTCTGCCTTTTCGGGGTGGCCGCGGCCGTAGCACTAAAATATCCGCTGCTAGGACTCGGAGTTTGCTGTTGTTGCCTGATCTTTTATCTGAGGCCTGGCGCATCGGGAGCCGAGTCCGCCCAATGACGCTCGGCGATATGGTGAGCTTTGGTGGCCTTACGGAAGGATCCATGAGCGGCGATAGCCGCACCCTGATCCTGAGCCGCTACAGGGAACTGAACACCGAACAGAAGCTCCTGGTGAAGCAGCTCAAGCTCGGTCTGCCGTCTCAGCCTCCGCCGCGCATCACCGCGCAGGCGGGGAAGCCGGCACGTGCCGTGACCCAGCAGGTGTAGTGGAGACTTTCGGGGGGCCCGTTGATTTTATTCACTTTTTGCCGCGAATTGGTAAACTTGGGCCGGATGGGAGAGGCGGTAAGTCTATGCGTGGACGGGAGAATTCGGAACTAACCCGCGCCCTGGTAAGGGAGAGGGTCGACAGTTCAATCCTGTCCGGCACACCAGGAAAGTCCCGTAAAATTGGCACTTTCTATGTAGCCAACTCCTCTTTCCCCCCCGTTCAACCCGGAACGGATCGTGAAGTTGCCCAAAAACTGGGGGAAAATCTGGGGAAGCGTTCGCGGGGCGTTCTCACGTGGCACGCCTTTTGCGCGGTATGGTGTCCGGCTCTGGAGGTGAACTAGGAGGCGATCGGCCTTCCGTCACAGTCGATTCACTACTATCTTGCTAGATTGATGGCACCTAACTTCAATGCGAGCGGTCGGAGGAGGCTACTTTGTTAGACATACCCAACGTCGTCCTGACTGCCAATTCGACGACGACACTCAGCTCTTCCAGCGCTCCTACGCAGGCAAGAATCTCAGCCGCCATTGAAAGGCTAGGTGAGAGCAATTCAAACACGATACGCGTGCCTGAGACGGGACACTATGTTTCCAAGGTGGGTGATTCACGGATCGTGTGGACACGCGCCCCCAACAGCAATGAGATCTTGGTGCTCTCGATTTTCGCCCCGAACAAATAGACGAAGGCATGGCGCAACTTCAAAGAATAGATTTGGATTTCTCTAAGGCTGAAACAGAATTCGTAGAATTTAGGAAGTTTTTGCAAAACAATGCAACGTTTTCCGAGAGAGATGTTGTTGCTCAGCTAAAGAAGCGACAGCATCTTTCTTGTCTGATTGGCTCCATGCCGGCAGGTGTAAAGCGAGCTGACGTGTACAAATTTGAATTTCAGATACAAGGAGTATTTCGGGCAGACTTGGTGGTCGGCAATTTGCAGCAGAAGACCTTTGTTTTTGTGGAGTTCGAGCCCGGTCAAGACACGAGCTTATTCGGACGACATCAGACAAACCAGATGCGAGACTGGTCACGGCAGCTTGAGCATGGTTTTGGCCAACTCGTTGATTGGGCGTGGGCGATACAAGATACGAGCCACACCACCATTTTCAAGAATTCTTTTGGATGCGATGATTTATCTGCGTTTTACCTTCTCGTGTGTGGGCGAGAAGCTTCAATGAATAGCACAGAGAAAAAACGCCTCTTCTGGCGCGGCCAAAATATCTTCCTCAACGGAAAGATCGCCGCGTGCGTCACCTACGATGGCCTGCTTCTTATGTTTGAAACTACATTGGAAGCAATAAAATCATACCGCTGAATTTTGACCCCCCTCGCATGCGAAGCGGACTGTTGAACTTCTGAGAATAGGAACTGTGGGCTATCGCCGGGCCGCGCTGGGATACCTTCCGTTCCACTGGGTCGGTTGTCGCCTTCACCGGTTCTCCTCCTGACGAGGGATCACTGGCGAAGGCCGCCTAGCCGAGGGAATGCGCCTCTCCTCCTCACACCGGCACGATTTCCGGCTTATCGCGAGGGAATTTCGCGATCGTCTCCGGACTCACGTTGAGGTGTTGGGCCACGAGTTCCGGTGGCGTATGGGTGATCCAGTCGGATAGGGAAACATCCATGAATTGCGGAGCTCTGAACACTTCGAGGACTTGCAGGTCGGTGTTGCCGGTATTCTTGATGTAGTGCCCGAGGTTCCGCTTGACGTAGCCGATGTCGCCGGGGTTGAAGTCCATCGTGACCGCATTCGGACCGGTGTTGAAGATCGTCATCGTCCCTTTGCCCTTGATCCAGTACTGCCATTCGTCGGCATTGGGGTGCCAATGCATTTCGCGCATCCCGCCGGGACGGATGGTCAGGTGCGCGGCCGCAATGGTCGTGGAGACCGTGAAGTTCTTGCTGTCGGCAACCCGCACCGTACCGCCCCGGGTCTCTCGCGTCGGCGCCATTGATCCGAGCGAGAAGGTGAACGGGTGCGGCGGAGCGCCCTTGCCGCTCACCGCCTCGCGGTCAGCGGCCAAGTCGCCGGGCAAATTGCCTTGGAAGATGTAGAGGTCACGCAGCGGAATCCGCGCAAACGCCGCGGCCGGAACCCCGAAGTTCTCGGCCAGAATGTGCGGCGGCGTGTGGGCGAACCAGTCCGTCAGGAGGAGCGTCGAGAACTCCGAGGCATGGCCCTCGTCGAAGCACAGGAGGAACTCGCAGCCGTCCGGCGCCAGCCCTTGCAAGGAGTGCGGAAAGCCCGCCGGGAAATACCACAGGTCACCTTCTTTCACGTCCGCGATATAGGGGCGACCGGCCGCGTCCAGAATGGTGATGCGGCAGCTGCCATAGGTCATGTAGGCCCATTCGGCAAATTGATGCCAATGCATCTCGCGGATGCCGCCCGAGGTCAGCCGCATGTTGACGCCGGAGATGGTGTCGGCAACCGCGAAATCAGATTGCGTGACCTCGCGCGCCCAACCGCCGTTTTGAATGCGCCGTGGCGCATTGTTGAATGTCGCCCAGCTCAGCGGCATGGTGCCGACGTCGGTTGGCGGCGGCGAAAATGCCGATGGAAACTGGTCCCTGATGGCCGGATTTTGAGGACCGGGATCCGTGATGCTCCTGGGATTTGTCGCGTTGATTGCCCCCTGGGGCGGGTCATCCGGGTTGCCGAAGGAGACCGCCGCTTTCTCGGGCGCAGCCGCGGCTGCGGTCGCCGCTGCCGTCACAACGCCGGCGGCGACGGTTGTCGCCAACGCCTGCCGTCTCGACATCATTCTCGCTACTCCTTGTGGTTTGGACGACGTAACACGCGGAGCCGTCTTCCGTTCCCAATGCGGCCGGCCCTAGGGTCATGCTCCCTCCAGTAGCGAATCGAGTTCAAGCGAGGAGCGCCGGCCGAGATCGTCACGGTGGGCCGCAAGGAACGCGTCGGCCGCTGCGCGTCCGCGATCGCGCAGCATGGTCAGGAAAGCCCATTCGGCGTTGAGCTTGGAGGAGTAGCCGAGGTCCAGCATGACGTCGCTCGCAACCCGATGAATGCGCATCCCGGCCCAGCGTGCACCCTCGCCGTCCAGCGGGTGCGCGACCCTGCGCAGGAGTGCAATCATTCTCAACTCCTTGAGGAGCACGGCATTGAACGAGACCTCGTTGAGACGATTGAGAACCTCACGCGCGGAGCGGGGCGTCCCAGGGCGCTCGACGGGATTGATCTGCACGAGGATCGTGTCGCGTGAATCGCACTCGCGCACCAGCGGCGTCATGGTCGGGTTGCCGGCGTAGCCGCCGTCCCAGTAGATTTCGCCGTCGATCTCGATGGCTTGGAACATCGTCGGCAGGCACGCCGACGCGAGGAGCACGTCGGGCGTCATCTCATTGCTGCGGAAGACACGGCCTCGGCCAGTCCTGACATTGGTCGCCGTGACGAACAGCTTGATTGGACTCTGCGACAGCAGGCCGAAATCGACCGTCTCCGCGAGGATCGCTCGCAACGGATTGGCGCCCATCGGGTTCACATTGTAGGGCGACACCACGCGCGCCATGATGTCCATCGCTACGAAAAACGGGGAATGATCGAGCGTCCAGCGCCCGAGGAGCACGTCGAGCGGGCTCCGTTGCAACGGACTGAAGCGCGCCGCGGCCGACACCTTGCGCCAGAAGTCCTCCAGTCCGGCGCGCGCGCCATCAGCCCCGTTCTTGATGTAGCCGTGGGCCAGGACTGCAGCGTTCATGGCGCCGGCCGACGTGCCGGATATGCCGTCGATGCGAAGCCACGGCTCCTCGAGCAGGCGGTCGAGTACGCCCCAGGTGAACGCGCCATGGGCGCCGCCGCCCTGAAGCGCAAGGTCGATCAGGAGCGGATCTCGGTCCATGACGCTGGCTTCATTACGGCTGTGAAGTCGCGGGTCGCCTCGCTCTGGACCGGCGGATCGATCGACGGAGCAGCGCGAACAGGCTGCCGCCGGTCGCAGCGCCGAGGAGGTAGAAAACCGCAGCTAGAATCGCAACGGGCGCACGGATATCGAGCCCCAGAAAGGACATCGTGACCATCTCACGGTTCTGTATGGCGAAAAGGACGGTGGCGGCCACGAACAGGACAATGACGGTCAGATAAATCGAGCGCATGGCGGCCTCATCCCGCAGATGGAAAACAAATCCCGCGGCAGCTCGCTATCTAAACTGTCCTTTTCAGGCCGAGACCGGCGCCGATCCAACCCGCTCCCGCGACGATGAGATCGATGCCGAGGAGAATCCCCAGAACGTACAGACTGGCGACCGGCCAATGCGCCAGGATCACGAGGCCGATGAGGAAGGTAATCAGCCCCGACAGCGCCACCCAAATCCAGGGCGTTGCTTGCTTCATGCCGAAACCCAGCCCGATCCGCATGATACCGGATACAACCAGCGCGGCGCCGAGCAGGAGGGTCAGCAACGCAGCAGCGAGCAGCGGATTTTCAAATGTCAGGAAGCCGGCGACGATGTAAAGGACGCCGAGCAGGAGCCACAGCAGGAACCGCCCCCAGGTCTTGATCTGGAACGCATTGATCACCTCGGCGACGCCCGCCACCAGCATCATGATGCCGACGACAAAAACGCTGGCAACAGTCGCCGTCACGACGCTGCCCAGCGCGATAAATCCCGCAACCATGTAGACAATGCCGAGTGCGACGATCCAGCCCCATTTGGAGCGCAATGGCTCCAGCCTGGACGCGGGTTCAAACGACGGGGTCGCGATTGTACGGGACATACGTCTACTCCGTTGGTGGGCCTTCGACGAGGTGCTGCGTGCCCCTCTATTCAATGCACCGGGTACGCGCGGGGCGGCCGCTGTTGCCCTCGATCCGGTCCGCCGCGGCGCTGGTCTCTTTTTGAGTCCGTAAAATTTAACACGCGATGGAGCTGACGGTTCCGCGTACTGCCATGTCGCGAGCGACAGGCTCACCACGCTTGATCCAACAAGCAGGATGTTCGAGGCGCGAACCAGAATAGGGAGGAAGGAATTATGAAAATTATGAAGAAGCGGACAATTCTGGCGGTTTTATTCGTCCTCGGGCAGGGGGTGTCGACCGCATCGGCGGCGTCGGGAAACGCGTCCGGCCCGGCGGCCCTGGCGCTCGCCGGCGTGGTGGCCTCGCATTCGTTGGTGCTCGCGTCCTACGACCGCCGCGCCATGGCGCGGCTGTTCGGCGGCCACAGCGCCATCAGCTTTCCGCCTAATCGGAAGATTTCCGTCACCGCGGATTCCATCGTTTGCCGGGCGAGCAACGTCGACATCACATCGCGCACGTGCGAGCTCGCCTTCGGGGCCGGCAAGCGCCTCCTCAAGGGACGCGAGGCCAACGAGCTCGCCGCCACCCTCGCGGCGGCCGGGGTCGCCCCGGAAGGCGCTGCCGGATCGATCATCGAAAGCGTCACCAAACTCGCCTGCACGATCGACCCGACCGAGATCCGGCAGAAGGCGGGCGGCGGGGCGCAATGCGCTTTCGAGACGGGGCAGTGAGAGCTTCGTGTGGGCCGGAGCGCCCGGCCCCACGGCAGTGTTGAATCCGAGAGGTTCAACTGCCATGGACGTACAGCGCTTTCTGCTCGGACTCGGACTGGTGCTTCTGGTCGCCGCCCTCCTGTGGCCGATCTTGTCACGGATCGGGCTCGGGCGGCTCCCCGGCGATATCCTGTTCCAGCGCGGCGTCGCCACGTTCTATTTTCCTCTGGCGACCTCAATCATTATCAGCATCGTACTCAGCGTGCTGATATGGCTATTCAATCGCTGACGCACCGGGAGGCCCCTATGGAATCGCCTCGCAGGCGTCCGCTTAACGGACGGCGGCATAGCGGCCACGTCCTCAATTCCTCCCCGCACTCCCGGCCCTGTTCCCCGCGATGCGGCCGAATACCGAACCGGCCATCAGGCCGGTTCCGCCCGGATAATTGAAGTAGAACAGGCCGCCGACCAGCTCGCCGGCTGCGTAGAGGCCGCGGATCGCCCGGTAATCGGTGTTGAGCACTTCGCCGTCGGTGGTGATGCGCAGGCCCCCGAACGTGAAGGTGACGCCGCAGGTCACCGCAAAGGCCTCGTAGGGCGGCGCGTCGAGCGTGTTCGCCCAGTTGCTCTTGTTGATGGCAAGGCCTTCGGTGCGCCGGCCGTCCTTGACGTTGGGGTTGAACGCAATGTCGGTGCGCACCGCCTTGTTCCATTCCGCGACGGTCCTGACGAACTCACCCGCATTGACGCCGTCAAGCTTCCCGGCCAGCTCCTCGACGGTGTTGCCGGTCGCCCTGGTGATCTGCTTGATGCGGTATTCGTCGCGCTGGAGGTGCTTCACTTTCTGGTCGAAAACCTGCCAGGCGAACTGGCCGGGCTGCTCCAGCACGACGCGGCCGTATTTTGCGTAAGTGTAGTTGCGGAAATCGGCGCCTTCGTCGACGAAGCGCCGGCCGTTGGCATTGATCATGATGGAGAACGGATAGGAATGCTTCTGGAACTGGTCGCCGACCGCGAGGTCGCCGAATTCCGGCGCATTGCGTTCCCACTGCACCGCGTGGCAGCCGGACCAGTTGCCGGCAGGGCTCGCCCCGATCTCAAGCGCCATGCGGATGCCGTCGCCGGCGTTCCAGCGGCTGCCGCGCACTTTTGCCAGATCCCAGCCGGCGCCGAGGTAGCGCGTGCGCATTTCCGCATTGGCCTCGAAGCCGCCGCAGGCGAGGATCACGGACCTTGCGCGCAGCTCGTGCAGGCCGTCGTCGTGGCGGATGCGCACGCCGTTGACGCGGCCGTTCTCGTAAATGAGCGCGACCGCGCGGGAGTCGTACTTAATGTTGATGCCGTTCCTGAGCGCCGCGTCCGTCAACATCTGGACGAGACCCGGCCCGCCGCCGACCGCCTCCACGGTGAGGCCGCCCCAGAATTTGAACTTGCCGTCGATCTTGAAGGCCTGGCGACCGTAGATCGGGATCAGGCGGACGCCCTTGGTGGTCATCCACTTCAGCGTGTCGAATGAGCGCGTCACCAGCAGCTCGACAAGGTCGGGATCGGCGCGATCCTGGGTGATCCGCGCCATGTCGTCGAAGAACTGGTCCTGCGTATAGGTGCCGAAATCGGTGGTGGCGATCTCCTCGTCGGTCAAGTCCGGCACCAGCGCCCTGATGTCGTCGATGCCGTTGTAGACGACGCGGATCGAGCCCGCCGTGAACCGGCTGTTGCCGCCGGATTCGTCCTGTGGCGCCGCCTCCACCACCAGCACGGACGCGCCCTGCTCGCGCGCCGCCAACGCAGAACAGAATGCCGCATTGCCGGCGCCCACCACGATCACGTCAGCCACATCGCTCGTCATTTCCACCCTCGTGTGTCAGTCCTTAAGGTGGATGCATACCAGGGCGGACGGGCCCCGGACAAGCGACAGGGCCGGCATGCCGGCCGTGCGATTGGTGATCTATTTTACTGCGATCGACACGGTAGGGTGGATTGAGCCATCGGGTCCGGCCGGAGCCTGCCATCGGGCCGGCCAGAGGCCGGACCCGGTGGGCCGGCCTGACGGTAAACTCCGCGAAACCCACCATCGGCTTCGCCGCTGGAAAGCCCTGATGGGTTTCGCTATCGCTCGACCCATCCTACAGGGTGCGGGTTTCCGTCATGCGACCATACCTTGCTGCGGCACCAGCGAATCACACGCCGCCACCCGGCACGAAGCAGCGGATGTAGTAGTTATTGGCGCCTTGCTGCACATACCAGACCACCGCCTCGCCGACCGGATTGCCGGCATTGTAGACGATCGCCTCTGGTGGAACTCGCCGCCATTCTCCCTTGATCGGTACCCAATAGCCGTCGGTCCGCATGTCGTAGTCGGTGCGATGGCCGTCCGCGATATCGCAGCAAGGGACGCCGTGCGGGCTGCGGACGCTCTTGAACCAGGACCGGATATGATCGGGAACATCATTGTATTGGCCATTATCGAAAGCCGATGCGGCCTGCGGCAGGCTCGACAGGGCAGCAATCAACGCTCCACGCATGATGATGCGCATGCCTATTAGTCCTCGCATGTGTTGGCCGCTATTCCGGTAACCGGAAACGTACGCATCCGGCCGCGCTCAGGCTGCGGCGGTTCCTGTGGCGCCTCTACAGACGCTGCTTACGTCCAGCCACGAAGCAATAATCGCGCCAATCGTCCTGAAGCCTCACGGACCTGGACCCATGGCGGGGCGAGCGTGCGATTCGTGCACCACTCATAATCGAATCAATATATCCGATATTCGCGGGCGGCGCATTTTACGATTGCGTGACGATTTCGTGAGGCCCGATGAGTGTGACCGGCTGGCCAAGCAGGCGGCGCCCGTGACGGCACCCCGAATGGCAGATACGCGCAAACGGCCGGGATGGCTGCCATGCACAAGCTGGCGGTCAATTCCAGGATTTCGATTTGGTTCGAGCCCTGCAAAGCCCTAGATACCTTTACCACACGCGCGGGCGGACCTTCCAACATTGTGCCGAGAGTTTGCATTTTCCGATCGACGCGCCCGTCTTCGAAATTTCAAAGGCCTGGGAAACTTCGTCCATGACCACCCTTGACGCAGCAACCTCACGCATGAGCTGGCGCACGCCGGGCGTGATCATCATGTGCGGTTGCCTGATGGCAGCCCTCTCATTCGGTCCACGTTCCGCGCTCGGTTTCTTCTTAACGCCGATGTCCGCCGACAACGGCTGGGGTCGCGACGTATTCTCGCTGGCGCTCGCCATGCAGAACCTGCTGTGGGGCGCGGCGCAGCCGTTCGCCGGCGCGATCGCCGACCGCTACGGCGCACTTCGGGTGCTCGCCGGCGGCGCCGTCATGTACGTCCTCGGGCTCGCGCTTATGGCGCACAGCCAGTCGCCCGCTATGTTGGAGCTGTCGGCCGGCGTACTCTTGGGCTTCGGGCTTTCGGGATGCTCGTTCAACGTCGTGCTGGCCGCGTTCGGCAAGCTGTTGCCTGAAGGGTGGCGCTCGCTGGCGTTCGGGGCCGGGACAGCTGCCGGCTCGTTCGGACAATTCCTGTTCTCCCCGCTCGCGGTTGCCCTCAAGGACGCCTACGGGTGGCAGAGTGCGTTGCTGATCTTTGCCGGCCTGTGTCTTGTCATGCTGCCGCTGTCGCTCGCGCTCGCGACCGCGCGCAATGTTGCGGCTCCCGGCGCGCCTGCGTCGCAATCACTCAAGCAAGCCCTCTCGGAAGCGCTCGGGCATCGTTCCTACATGCTTCTCGTGCTCGGCTTTTTCACCTGCGGCTTCCAGCTTGCCTTCATCACCATCCATATGCCGGCCTATCTGGCGGACAAAGGCATTTCCGCTGACGTTGGCGGCTGGACTATCGCGGTCATCGGCCTGTTCAACATCGTCGGCTCGCTGTCGTCGGGCTGGCTCGGTGCGCGACTGCCTAAGCGGTACATCCTTTCGGTGATCTATCTGATCCGCGCGCTCGCAGTGCTGGCCTTCATCTCGTTCCCGGTGACGCCGGGGAGCGCCATCTTGTTCGGCGCCGTGATGGGCCTGATGTGGCTGTCGACCGTACCGCCCACCAACGGGCTGATCGCCATGATGTTCGGCACGCGGTGGCTCGCCATGCTGGCAGGCTTCGCGTTCTTCAGCCATCAGGTCGGCGGCTTCCTGGGCGTCTGGCTCGGCGGGCTCGCCTACGAGCATACCGGCTCCTACGACGTGGTGTGGTGGCTCTCGATCCTGTTTGGCGTCTTGTCCGCCCTGGTGAACCTCCCGATCGTCGAAAAGCCGATCCAGCGAATCGCGCAAGCGAGGGCGCTCTAAAGAAAAACTCCCTTCATCTGCGCTTCCGGATAACGCGTGCCCGCCGCTGCTCCGGGCGGTATCGCGGCGGCGATTTCGGCAATGTCGGCGGTGCTCAACGTGACCGCCAGCGCTCTTAAGTTTTCCAGCAGCCGTTCCCTACGCTTGGTGCCCGGAATTGGGATGACGTCGGGGCCCTGGGCGAGCAGCCACGCCAGCGCGAGCTGGCCCGGCGTGCAGTTTTTGCGCTGCGCGATCGTCTCGATGCGATGAACGAGATCGAGGTTGTGTGCGAGGTTGTCGGCCGCGAAGCGCGGATGACGTCGCCTGGCGTCCGTCTCGGCCAGGCTTGCGGTTTCTGCGACCTTTGCGGTCAATAGACCCCGCCCCAGCGGCGCATAGGCCACGAAGGCGATGCCGAGTTCTCGCGTCGTACGCAGCGTATCCTCCGCCTCGACCCGATACAGCAATGAATATTCATTCTGTACCGCGGCGATTTGATGAACGCCGTTGGCGCGGCGAATGGTCTCCGGGCGCGCCTCGCTGAGACCGAGAAAGCGGACCTTGCCGTCCTCCACCAGCCGGGCCATGGCGCCTACCGTCTCTTCGATCGGCACGGTCGGATCGACGCGGTGCTGATAGTACAAATCGATCACCTCGACGCCGAGGCGCTTCAGACTGGCCTCGCAGGCACTGATCACGTACTCCGGCCGCCCGTCGGCAATTTTGCCGCCGCGGCCACCGAGATTGCCGAATTTGGTCGCCACGAAGACTTGCGCACGGCGCCCCGCGATGGCCCGGCCGACAAGCGCTTCATTGTGCCCGAAGCCATACATGTCGGAGGTGTCGAAGAGCGTCACCCCGCGGTCGATGGCGTCACGAATGAGGTCAATTCCGGCCCGGTCGTCGCTGGCGCCGTATATGTTGGACAGCGACATGCAGCCGAAGCCGATGGCTGAAACCGCGGCCGACGCCACGGCGCGTGTCTCAATGACGGAATGATCAGTCACTTTGTTATTCCCCTCAACGCATCCGCGCCGCGCCGGTCGCCACCGCGATGCGCAAGAAGTCATATCGCAAAATCCAGGCGAAACGCGGATTTTCTGCGAATCGAGCGTGTTCCGATGAATTCGATCGGCCCGCTTTGGCCGTCACCCGCGGGCTTGACCCGTGGGTCAATCTTATTTGCGGGTCTTTCTGCTCCCTCTCCCCGCTTGCGGGGAGAGGGTCGGGGTGAGGGGGCCTCTCCACAAGGGCGGACTCGCTGAGCGTGAAGGTGCCTTTCTACGAAGCTCAGACTCGCGGAGAGGCCCCCTTACCCGGAATTTGCGCGAAGAGCGCGCAAATTCCGACCTCTCCACGCAAGCGGGGAGAGGTAAGGGACCAGCTTGCGACGAACGGTCCGACAGCCTATTGCTGCCTGCCGCTATAAGGAGCCCTCGTGACCAGAACGTCTGAGCCGATTTTCAATGTGCCGGCGATCGTATTGGCGATCATCGGGATATGCGTGCTTGTGCTGGTGGGCGAGGAGTTTCTGCTGTCGAACGACGAGGACATTGCGTTCCTTTACTATTTCGCCTTCGTTCCGGCCCGCTACGGCAAATCATTGCTGCCGGTGGGGGGCTTTCCGGGCGGCGCTGGCGCGGATATCTGGACCTTCGTAACCTATGCGTTCATTCACGGCGACATCGCCCATCTCGGCATGAATTCGGTTTGGTTCCTGCCGTTCGGCAGTGCTGTGGCGCGGCGATTCGGGAACTTGCGCGTCATCGGCTTCTTTGGGGCGACGGCGGCGGCCGGCGCCCTGACGCATCTTGTTACCCATTGGGGTGAGCTGATGCCGATGATAGGAGCCTCGGCAGCGGTCTCCGGGTTCATGGCAGGCGCGATCAGATTCGCGTTTCAGCGTGGCGGACCGCTCGCCATGTTTCGCCATGAGGAGCCCGCTGCTTATCTCGTGCCCGCGGCGCCGCTGTCGTTTGCGTTGCGCGATCCCCGCATCATGGTTTTTCTATTGGCCTGGTTCGGGCTGAACTTGCTGTTCGGCATCGGTTCGATCGGCCTGCCCGGGGCCGAGCAGAGCATCGCCTGGGAAGCCCATATCGGCGGGTTCGTTGCCGGCTTGCTGCTGTTCCCGCTGTTCGATCCGGTGCCGGCGCAGAAGCCGTCCTGAGCGTGTCGCTACTCCCTCTCCCCGCTTGCCATAAGGGCGTTTACGCCCGTCGGAGCCTGTCATCGGGCCGGCCAAAGGCCGGACCCGTTGGACGGGCTATGGAGAGGGCTGGGGTGAGGGGGCGGGCCGCAAGGCTCAGACTCGCGGAGAGCCCCCTCACCCCGACCCTCTCCCCACAAGCGGGGAGAGGGAGAAGGCCCTCATTCCTTCACCGCTCTTTCGCGGGCGACGACCACATTCTGAACCAAAAGTGCGAAACTGGACGCTCGTGGACGATCGGGGCAACTGCGACCGCTTTGACGCCTGGAGCCGCGTCGTTGCACCGCACGACTTGCGGCGATCTTGGGTGTTGCCGGCACGCGCCGGCAGGCAGAAAATATTTTGGGGAAGTGGAGTTCGCCGGTCAGCGCCAAGACGCGTGCGCAGAATACGCAATGCAACATGGAGGCTGTCCATGACGGTCAACGACATACTTTTGCATAAAGGCAGTGAAGTCATCACGATTGAGCCGACCGCGACGCTTGCGGCGGCGGTGCGGATGCTGGTGCAGCAGCGCATAGGCGCGCTGCTGGTGACCGGGGCCGATCACCGCATCGTCGGGATCATCTCGGAGCGCGACGTCGTGCGGCTGCTCGACGAGAAAGGTACGGCAGCGCTCGGCGCCACCGTGGCAGAGGTGATGACCCGCAAGGTGGTCACCTGCGATCGCAATGAAACGATCGCCGAAATCATGGAGCGCATCACCAGCGGAAGGTTCCGGCATGTTCCGGTGGTCGAACACGGACGCCTCGTCGGCCTCGTTTCGATCGGCGACGTGGTGAAGGCGAGGCTCAGTGAGCTTGAGCACGAGCAGGACGCCCTGCGCGAATATATTCGCACTGCTTAGGGACGTTGAGATTTGATCGAATGACGCCTCCGCGTCATGGCCGGGCCAAGCCCGGCCACGGTCCGACATGCGACTCAAGTCAACGCCGCGATCGACTCGGAGATCGCCTCGATCGATTTTTCCGTGGCATCCGCGCCAATCGCGATAGATTCGCCGGCGCGATGGAAGTCAAATAGATTGATGCGCCCGAGCCGTGGGCTGATCATGACGTCGGGCGGATCGCCGGCGAGGCGGGAGCGGGTGATGCGGTCCTGCATGACCTGGAATGCTTCCACCATGACGGTCGACAGCGCCGGCCCGTCGGGCGCGGCGAAAAACTGGCGACGAATCAACCGGTCGGGACGGAAAACGCTGCGCTGGCGGCGGTCAAGTTCATGTTGCGCGCGCCGGGCATCATCCGTGGCATCGGGGCCGTGATCCTGGATGATGGTGCCGCGGCCGAAATTGTCGGCGTTGAGGTTGATGGCGATGACGAGCCGTGCGCCCAGCGCACGCGCCGCCGAGATCGGCAGCGGATTGACCATCGCGCCGTCCATCAGCCAGCGGCCGCCGATCAGCTTGGGCGGAAATAGCCCCGGCAAGGCGTAGGAGGCGGCCATCGCCTCCGCCAGGCGGCCACGCGTCAGCCAAATCTCATGCCCGGTGCCGATCTCGGTCGCGATGGCGGCAAGCCGCACCGGCAGGTCCGCAAAGCTCCTATCCCCGAGGGCCTCCTCGAGCTTGCGGGCGAGGCGTCCCCCGCTGATCAAGCCGGAGCCTCCGAATCGGAGGTCGAGATAGCCGAGCACGCGCCGGCGGGTCAGCTGGCGGCACCACTCCTCGAAGGCATCGAGTTCCCCGGCGGCAAACAGGCCTGCGACGACGGCCCCGATCGAGGTGCCGGTAATCACATCGGGACGGATGCCGTGGGCCATGAGGGCGCGCAGCACGCCGATATGCGCGAAGCCGCGGGCGGCGCCGCCGCCCAACACAAGACCGATCGAGAGCCGATCTTCCGGATGCGGTCCGGGACCGGCGAGTTCGCCGGCCGACTGTTGTCGCAGCATGTTCAAATTGGGGGGCGGCCTTTCATGGAACCCGTCTCATTTTGAATGATAACGCAATCCGGGCGCCTCCCGGAATCATTTCCCTGCGAGCGTTAATTCGCGTTGAAGGCCTTCTTCCTCTCCCCCAAAGGGGGAGAGGGTCGGGGTGAGGGGGGTTCTCCGCGAGTCTGAGCCTTGCGGCCCGCCCTCTCCCCCAGCCCTCTCCATAGCCCGTCCATCGGGTCCCGCCGGAGCCTGCCATCGGGCCGGCCAGAGGCCGGACCCGGTGGGCGGGCCCAATGGCAAGCTCCGACGGGCGTAAACGCCCTTATGGCAAGCGGGGAGGGGGAGCAGGGCGCCGCCACGCCGGCTCTCGACCCAGTTTCGTTGACTCACGGAGCTTACATGCTAATCAGTCGGCGGCCTTGGACGGCGGAGGTTGCGCCGGGATCCCGGGCGTCGAGGCCTCGCCCTCGCCACATCTCTCGCATTTTGAGCCAGGTTCATGGGAGCTGCGGACCAATTCGCCACGGCATCGAGGATACGGCATGGTTCCGAAGCGCCGACGCCGATGAACCGCGCCGTCCATGACCGCATGGCGAACGCCATTCGGGCGCTGGCCATGGACGCCGTCGAGCGGGCCAAGAGCGGCCATCCCGGCCTGCCCATGGGGGCAGCGGACATCGCCACCGTGTTGTTCACGCGGTTTTTGAAATTCGATCCGGCCGATCCGCACTGGCCTGATCGTGACCGCTTCGTGCTCTCCGCCGGCCACGGCTCGATGCTGCTTTATTCGCTTCTTCACCTCCTCGGCTACGAGGCGATGACGATTGAGGAGATCAAGCGTTTCCGTCAGCTCGGCGCGCTCACGGCCGGACACCCGGAACATGATCACCCGCCGGGCGTCGAGACCACCACGGGACCGCTTGGCCAAGGGCTTGCCAATGCGGTTGGCATGGCGATCGCGGAACGCCATCTCGCAGCGGAATTCGGCCCCGACGTGGTCGATCATCACACCTTCGTGCTGGTATCCGACGGCGACCTCATGGAAGGCATCAGCCACGAAGCCGTGGCGCTCGCCGGCCACCAGCGGCTCGCAAAGCTCATCGTGCTGTTCGATGACAACGGCATCTCGATCGACGGCCCACTGTCGCTTGCGGACTCGGTCGACCAGGTCAAGCGTTTCGAGGCCTGCGGCTGGAATGCGACCCGGATCGACGGGCAGGACCCGGAAGCGATCGCCGCGGCCATCGCGTGGGCGAAGTCGACGGATCGCCCGGCCCTCATCGCCTGCCGCACCACCATCGGGTTCGGCGCTCCGACCAAGGCGGGGACCAAGGACAGTCACGGCTCGCCGCTCGGCGCCGACGAGATCAAGGGCGCACGCGAGCGGCTGGGTTGGACATCGCCGCCATTCGAGGTGCCCCCGGATATTCGCGATGCCTGGCGGGCCGCCGGGCAACGCGGCCGGCCCGCGCGGCTTGCCTGGGAGCAGCGCGTCGCGAGCCTCGCGGCCGACCGCCGTGCCGAGTTCGGCCGCAGGCTCGCCGGCGACCTGCCCAAGGAGGCACTGGCTGCCGCGGTTCGCGGGCTCAAGGAACAGCTTGCGGCTGCGCCCAAGGAAATCGCCACCCGGGCGTCTTCCGAATTCGCACTCGGAGCCCTGACGGTGGCAGTGCCGGAGATGATCGGCGGGTCCGCGGACCTCACCGGATCGAACAACACGCAGCCGAAGGGCATGGCGGCCATGTCGGCTGCACACCCGGCCGGCCGGGTCATCCACTACGGCGTCCGGGAGCACGGCACGGCTGCCGCCATGAACGGCATGGCCCTGCATGGCGGCGTCATCCCGTATTCGGGGACGTTCCTGGTGTTCTCCGATTACAGCCGGCCCGCGATCCGGCTCGCCGCCCTCATGGGGCAGCGCGTGATCCATGTTCTCACCCACGATTCGATCGGCCTCGGCGAAGACGGGCCGACGCACCAGCCGGTCGAGCATCTGGCAGCGCTGCGGGCGATCCCGAACCTCCTGGTGTTCCGGCCCTGCGACGCGGTGGAGACCGCCGAATGCTGGGAACTCGCACTTAAGGCGTGCAACTCGCCGAGCGCGCTGGTGCTGACGCGGCAGAACCTGCCCCAGCTTCGTACTGGGTTCACGGCGGAAAATCGCTGCGCCGCGGGGGCCTATGAGCTGCTGCCGGCCGAGGGCGGGGCCGCCCAAGTGTCGTTTTTTGCCACCGGTTCGGAGGTCGCGCTCGCGGTCGAGGCGCGGGAGCTGCTGGCCGAGCGCGGCGTCGCCGCCCGGGTGGTGTCGGTGCCGTGCTTTGAATTGTTTGAGCGCGCAGGGGCCGACACCAGGGCCGCTACCATCGGAACGGCGCACGTCCGCGTCGGTATAGAGGCGGCCGTTCGGCAGGGGTGGGATGCGATCATCGGTTCCGGCGGCGCATTTATTGGCATGACGGGATTCGGGGCAAGCGCGCCCGCCAAGGATCTCTATCGCCACTTCGGGATTACGGCGGAGCGGGCGGCCGAAGCTGCCCTGGCGGCGTTGACCAAAATTTCCGGGAGTTGAAAATTGTACGCTGGAAGCCGAAATGAGCGCTAGAAACCGTGCACGCTTGTGATATCAACGCCGCGAAATTGAGCACGGTACCCAGCTCGGGCCCTCCACGTCCTTAATCGATCCTCGCCAGCGGCCGACGTGGCGTCCCGCGCCCTTTTGACCCGTCGCGCAATCACGATTTGAGTCGTTTGAATCTTAAAGGAGCCGGAAATGTCAGTTCGCGTCGCCATCAATGGGTTTGGCCGCATCGGCCGCAATGTCCTGCGCGCCATTGTGGAATCCGGCCGCAAGGACATCGAGGTCGTAGCCCTCAACGATCTCGCGCCGACCGAAACCAATGCGCATTTGCTGCGCTTCGACTCTATTCACGGGCGCTTCCCCGGCGAGGTGAAGGTCACGGGCGACGCGATTGAGTGCGGCACTGGACCGATCAAGGTCACGGCGGTCAAAAACCCGGCCGAACTGCCATGGAAGGCGCTGGGCATCGATATTGCGCTCGAATGCACCGGCATTTTTACATCGAAGGAAAAGGCCAAGGCACATCTCGATGCCGGCGCCAAGCGGGTCCTGATTTCGGCGCCGGCCGACAACGCCGACCTCACGGTGGTCTACGGCGTCAATCACGACAAGCTGACGAAAAACGACGTGGTGGTCTCGAATGCCTCGTGCACCACGAACTGCCTGGCGCCGGTCGCCAAGGTGATGAACGACGCGATCGGCATCGAGAAGGGCTTCATGACAACGATCCACTCCTACACCAACGACCAGCCCTCGCTCGATCAGGTGCACAAGGATCTCTATCGCGCCCGTGCTGCGGCGCTGTCCATGATCCCGACCTCGACCGGCGCCGCCAAGGCGGTCGGCCTGGTGCTGCCCGAACTCAACGGCAAGCTCGACGGCGTCTCCATCCGGGTGCCGACACCCAATGTGTCGGTTATCGACTTCAAGTTCGTGGCGAAGCGCAGCACCACCAAGGACGAGATCAACGGCGCCGTGAAGCGTGCGGCCGAGCAGCAGCTCAAGGGCATTCTCGGCTACACTGAGCAGCCGAACGTCTCGATCGATTTCAACCATGATGCGCGCTCGTCGATCTTCCACATGGATCAGACCAAAGTCATGGACGGCACGCTGGTGCGGGTGATGTCCTGGTATGACAACGAGTGGGGCTTCTCCAACCGCATGGCCGACACCGCCGTCGCCATGGGCAAGCTCATCTGATCGCTTTGAGTCTGCCGTGGCTGCGTTTCGCACACTCGATGAGGCCGACTTGCGGGGCAAGCGCGTGCTGCTGCGGGTCGACCTCAATGTCCCGATGGAGGACGGCAAGGTCAGCGACCTCACGCGGCTCGAGCGGGTCGCGCCGACCATCACGGAAATCGCCGACAAGGGCGGCAAGGTGATCTTGCTGTCGCATTTCGGCCGCCCGAAGGGGCGCACGCCTGCGGATTCGCTCAAGCCGGTTGCTGACGCCCTGGCGCGCGTCCTCGATCGCCCGGTGGGGTTCGCCGAGGACTGCATCGGCCCGGCGGCCGAAGCTGCCGTGAACGCCATGAAGAACGGCGACATCGTGTGTCTCGAAAATACCCGGTTCCACCGCGGCGAGGAAAAGAACGATCCCGTATTCACCGACGCCCTTGCGGCGCTTGGCGATATCTGGGTCAACGATGCCTTCTCGGCGGCCCACCGCGCCCATGCATCGACCGAAGGGCTCGGCCATAAGCTCCCCCCATACGCGGGCCGCAACATGCAGGCGGAGCTCGACGCCCTCGCGAGGGCCCTTGAATCGCCGCAGCGCCCGCTGGCCGCAGTCGTGGGCGGCGCCAAGGTGTCGACCAAGCTTGATCTGCTCGGCAATCTCCTTACCAAGGTCGATACGCTCATCATTGGCGGCGGCATGGCCAATACTTTCCTTGCGGCCGAGGGGCGGATGGTCGGAAAATCGCTGTGCGAGCACGATCTCGCCGCGACGGCGCGCGAAACTCTTGCGAAGGCCGCGGCGGCAAATTGCGAAATCGTGCTGCCGGTCGACGCGGTCGTGACGAAGGAATTCAAGGCCCATGCGCCGTGGCGCGTGACGCCCGTCGACGCCGTCGCGGCGGACGAAATGATTCTCGACATTGGTCCGCGCACCATCGAGCACGTCGTTTCCGTCCTGGCGCGCGCAAAGACGCTGGTCTGGAACGGCCCGTTCGGGGCGTTCGAGATGGAACCCTTCGACAACGGTACGGTTGAGGTAGCCGAAGCTGCCGCCGAACTGACGCAGGCCGGCAAGCTTAAGTCGATCGCGGGCGGCGGCGACACGGTGGCGGCCCTCAATGCGGCGGGCGCCGCAAAGCGCTTCACCTATGTGTCAACAGCCGGCGGCGCGTTCCTGGAATGGATGGAAGGCAAGGCGTTGCCGGGCGTCGAGGTTTTGCGGGTGCGGTAGGTATTTTCGATGAGGTTGACAGGCCCATCGGTGTCATTGCCCGGCTTGACCGGGCAATCCAGTATCCCCGGTCGGTGGTTACTGGATCGCCCGGTCAAGCCGGGCGATGACAGCACAGCGAGTGTCAACACTCATCGCAAAGGCGTTGCGGCGCCGCAGAGTTAGCGATGCGAGACGGAGGAAAATCCCATGAACCTCGTTGAATTGAACAAGGTCGCAAACGCAATGGTCGCGCCCGGCAAGGGCATTTTGGCCGCGGACGAATCGACCGGTACGATCAAGCGCCGCTTCGACGCGATCGGCGTCGAGAACACCGAGGACAATCGGCGCGATTATCGCGAGCTGTTGTTTCGCTCGGCCGACGCCATGCGCAGCTGCATCTCGGGCGTCATCCTGTACGACGAGACCATCTGGCAGAAGGCGCGTGACGGCACTCCGCTCGTGAAGCTGATCGAACAGACCGGCGCCATCCCGGGCATCAAGGTCGATGAGGGCACGAAGCCGCTGCCGGGCTGCCCCAACGAGGTCGTGACAGTCGGTCTCGACAAACTGGCCGACCGGTTGCCGAAATATCTCGAGCAAGGCGCGCGCTTCGCGAAATGGCGCGCCGTGATCGACATCGCGCCCGGCATCCCGAGCTACAACGCGGTCCATGCCAATGCCCACGCACTCGCCCGTTATGCGGCGTTGTGCCAGGCCGCAGGGATCGTGCCGATCGTGGAGCCCGAAGTGCTGATGGACGGCGACAACGATATCGACCGCTGTTACGAGGTCACCGAGGGGGTGCTCAAGGAGACTTTCCAGGAGCTGTATTACGGCCGCGTCGCGCTGGAAGGCATGGTGCTCAAGCCCAACATGGCGATTGCGGGCAAGAAAAGCAGCAAGCGTGCCGGCGTCGACGAGGTCGCCGAAAAAACCGTCAAGCTCTTGAAGGCGTGCGTCCCGGCCGCGGTTCCGGGCATCGCGTTCCTGTCGGGCGGGCAATCGGACGAGGAGGCGACCGCTCATCTCGACGCCATGAACCGCATCGGCGACCTGCCCTGGAAGCTGACATTCTCCTACGGCCGCGCCCTTCAGCACGCGCCGCAAGCGGCATGGTCAGGCAGGCCCGAGAACGTCGCAGCCGCGCAGCGCGCATTTGCCCACCGGGCACGCATGAACGGCCTTGCCAGCATGGGTCAATGGAAGTCCGATCTTGAAAGGAAGGCGGCGTAAAGCGGCGTTGGCCCTGTAGCCCGGATGGAGCCACCGGGTCCGGCCTCCGGCCGGCCCGATGATAAACTCCGCGTAATCCGGGAACGGTCGTGCCGCCGTTGACAGGCCTATCCCGGATTTCGCTTCGCTCCATCCGGGCTACTCTCCATCCGTCACTTCTCCTGTGGAGCACGATCGGCCTCTCGCGCGTTGACAGCACGGACGCGGGGTTGCCGCGCTGGCAGGAGTGCCCGGGATGAAGATCGTCGTCGACCTCAACCGCTGCCAGGGCTATGCGCAGTGCGCGTTCCTCGCCCCGAATGTGTTCGAGATGCATGGCGAGGAGGCCCTGATGTACATGCCGCTCGCCCCCGAACACGAGCGCGAGCGCGTCCGCCGGGCCGCCGCAGCCTGCCCGGTGCAGGCCATCCTGGTCGAGGAGCAGGCGGCTCCCGATGTCCCGTGACCTCAAGAACAGCCGGATCGTCATCGTCGGTGCCGCGCTCGCCGGCCTGCGCGCCGCCGAGACCCTGCGCGAGGAGGGCTTCACCGGCGAGCTGACCATGGTCGGCGAGGAGCGCCAACTCCCGTACGACCGGCCGCCGCTGTCCAAACAGGTGCTGCTCGGACGGGTGCGTGCCAAGGACACCGGGCTGCCGCGGCGCCGCGAAGTGGACGCCAAGTGGAAGCTCGGCATGCGCGCAATCGGGGTCGACCCGATCGGCAAGCGCGTCCTCTTAGCCGACGGCGAGGAACTACCCTTCGACCGGCTGCTGATCGCGACCGGCACCCGGGCGAGACCCTGGCCGAACGCCGAAGAGGCAGCGCTCGACGGCGTATTCACCCTGCGCACCTGTGAAGACGCGGCCCGCCTGGCCGAGCGGCTTAACGCGGGACCCAGGCGCGTGCTGGTGATCGGCGCTGGCTTCACCGGCTCCGAGATCGCCTCCGCCTGCCGGGAGCGGGACATTGAGGTGACCGTCGCCGAGCGCGGTCCCGCGCCGCTGGTCGGCGCCCTCGGCGGAGCTTTCGGGGCGCTTGCCGCCAAACTCCAGCTCGCCCATGGCGTCGACCTGCGCTGCGGGGTGACGGTCACGGCGCTGACCAGCCACGATGGCAGACTGACCGGCGCCGAACTCTCCGACGGCGCCCGGATCGAGGCGGACATTGCCGTGGTCGCCTTGGGAGCGGTCCGCAACACCGAATGGCTGGCCCAGTCGGGACTTGCCGCCGGGCCACGCGGGGTGGCCTGCGACGCCGGCTGCCGCGTCTTCAACATGTATGGCATCGTCACCGACGATGTCTTCGTCGCCGGCGACGTCGCCCGCTTCCCGCATCCCCTGTTCGAGTACCAGATGCTCTCGCTCGAACACTGGGGCAACGCGGTCGCTCAGGCCGAGGTGGCCGCCCACAACATGGTCAACCCGGGACCGCTGCGGCGCCCCCACCTCGCCGTACCCGCCTTCTGGTCCAGTCAGTTCGGCCTCAACATCAAGTCCGTCGGCGTGCCCACCTTCTCGGACCAGGTGGTCATCGCCCAGGGCTCGTTGGAGAGCCGCCGGCTCGTCGCCGTCTACGGCTACCGGGGCCGGGTCACGGCCGCCGTCACCGTGAACCATGCCAAATGGCTGGAGCACTACGAGCGGCTGATCGAGACCGCCGCGCCGTTCCCGCCCGCGCCCGCCATCGTCGACCGATCTGCTTCACCCACACCCGTCCCCTCCGACGTGCCTGACCCGAAGGTGCTCTCGCACGGCCCGACTGTGGCGCTCACCGGCTACCTGCCTGACAGGCGCCTGACCCTGAGGCACTGGGGCGGCTGAGCCGCTTAACCACCGCCATCGCCGAGGAGCCCCGCCCATGGCCGCCGACACGCTGTTCCGCCGGATCACCGACTACGCCAACCGCGCCGACCCCTACCCTCTCTACGCGGAACTCCGCGAACACGGCGTGGCTCGCCAGGACAACGGCAGCTATCTGGTGGGCACCTACCACGAGATCGCCGCGCTGCTGCACGACCCGCGGATCAGCTCGGATCGCCGCAACCGCACCGTCCCGGACGAGGACCTCATCGCGTCGCCGGCGGTGCCGGCCGCCTTCATTGCCCGCGACGACCCCGAGCACGAGCGGCTGCGCAACATCGCCATGCGGCCCTTCGGTCCGCCCCACTCACCGGGCCGGATCGACGCCATGCACGGTGAAATCACCGCGATCGCCAAGGAGTTGATCGACGCGCTGGAGGGTCGCGACCGCATCGACCTGGTCGACGACTTCGCCTATCCGCTTCCGGTCACAGTCATTTGCCGGCTGCTGGGCGTGCCGCGCGAGGACGAACCGCGGTTCAGCGCATGGTCGCAGGCGATCATTGGGGGCGTCGACCCCACCCCCGGCAGCGACCCGGCGGAGCGCCAACGCGCCGCCATGGCCGCCCGGATGGCGATGGGGCGGTACCTCGGCGACCTCGCCGACAGCCACCGGGGCAAGCCCTCCTGCGACATGCTCTCCGCGTTCGTCAACGACCCCGGCCCCGAAGGCGGGTTCAACCGCCTGGAGCTGATGTCCACCGCGGTCCTGCTGCTCATCGCCGGACACGAGACCACCGTCAACCTGATCACCAACGGCATGCTCACGCTGCTGCGCTACCCCGAGGCGCTGAAACTGTTGCGCCGCGAGCCCGCGCTGATGCCCCGGGCGGTCGAAGAGCTCTTGCGCTACGAACCCCCGGTCCACATGCTGCCGCAGCGCACGGCGCTGACCGACGTCGAGGTCGCCGCTGTCACCGTTGTCAAGGGCGCGCCGCTCATCCTCGTACTCGCCTCCGGCAGCCGCGACCCGAAGCGCTTCCGCGACCCCGACCACTTCGACCCGACCCGCCAGGACAATCAGCACTTCGGCTTCGGCAGCGGCGTGCACATCTGCTTCGGCGCGCCGCTCGCCCGGATCGAGGCGCAGATCGCGCTGACCGAGCTCACTCGCCGCCTGGAGCGCCCGCGCCTCGTCGAGGACCCGCCCCCCTACCGGCGCAGCCCGATCCTGCGCGGGCCTCGCCACCTGCCGCTCGAAATCGCTGGGATCAAGGCTTGAACGACCATTCTACTATTTTAGATCGCAGGCCCATGTTGACGTTCGATATTTATGTTTCTGTGGGGCCTGCAGAAACCTTGGGGAACAGCCCTGATGAAGACAACACTTGAACTTCCGGATCGGCTGTTCCGCAGAGCCAAAGTGGCTGCGGCCGAGCGTGGTCAGTCGCTCGACGAATTCGTCATGGAGGCATTGCGCGACAAGCTGGTGCTGCACGGCGAGCACGCTCGCGCCGATGAGCGGGAGTGGATGCAGGGTTTCGGGAAACTTAAACGTTTGCACAAGGAAACCGTGCGTGTGCAATCCGTCATCGACCAGGAGTTCGAAGTTGTGGGGGCTGAGGATCGGCGTTGATTCTCTATACGAATGCGCTTTCAGCGTTCGATGGCGGACCAAAGGTCGAGGCGATATCTTGCTCGGAGCGTCGAGCCGCAATTGCAATCATCCAAAAACGGTGCCCCGGATCGCTGCCTCCGACGTAGTACCGGTTAAGTGCTCTGGCGACCGGCAAAAAATAATCGCCGGGCGGAGAGCGCCGCCCAGCGAAAGGATGCAGCGAATCAACCGCTGCGGCCCGGGCTGTCCTGGAAATCGCGATTGAAACCGGGCCTAAACGGCGCGCTCGGCGTATACGGCCCGCCTTCGCCGGGTCCATATCCGTAGGGACCGACGAACCCGTGCGCGTTGCTCGGCAAATATACGGTCGGCGGTGCAGCATGTTGGTGTCGTGCGGTTTTCGCCATTGCCGGAGACGCCAGCAACGCGGCGACGCCCGCTGCCGACAGGATCACTTTCAGGTTTGTTCTCATGTTCAACCTCATGTGTCTCCGGGTTCTAACCCGGCCTCCGTCAGCTATGCGACACTCCGCATCGCACAAGAGGTCCATCAGTCACGCAATCATCACGAAATTTTGCTAGGAAGCACTGTTATTACAATAACTTAATAATGTATTGCATGAAAGCTATGCGGGATTTTCGGGCCACGGAAGATTAGGTTTGCTTGCAGTGCATCATAAGAAATTATCGTCCATGAAGTCCCCTCGCGATATAAATTTTCGGCAGCGAGAGGGAGCCCATGCAGGCAATTCAGTTGCGAAGCCACCGGCGCTGGCCGGGCGACGATGATGCGCATGCCCGCCATGCGCTCTCGACGGGGTCACGCAAAAACGCGGGCGAATTACTGCCCGCGTTTTTTCGTAATCGCCCGCCACAAATTCACGCACAGCGTTTCCACATCATGCAATGCGTTCGCCCGCGCCGCGACGGCGGTGTGCGGCATGAGGATGACGTTGCGGTCGCGGTAGCGCAGCAGCGGCTCCGCCGGGTCGGCGGGCTCGGTGTAGAGCACGTCGAGCGCGAGCCCACCAAGGCGGCCGGATTGCAGCGCCTCGACCAGGGCGTCGTGGTCGATCAACTCGGGCCGCGCCACGTTGATCAACACGGCGCCGGGCTTGATGCGGCCGAGCGCATCGCGCCCGATCAATCCGCTGGTCGAATCATTGGACGGCAGTTGCACCAGAATATAGTCCGCCTGCCCCATCAGGTCGTCGAGCGGCAGGTAGCGGGCGCCGAGTTCCTGCTCGACTGCGGCGGCGAGCGGCGTGCGCTGGAAATACGTAACCTCCATCTCGAACGCGCGGGCGCGACGCGCCACCTCGCGACCGACCTCGCCGAAGCCGATGATGCCGAGCGTTGCACCGTGCAGCGTCTTGAGCCCGGTGATGCCGGCGAAATTCGAATACCCGATGTAATGCGGCTGCCGCGGCCGCACCCGCAAGCCCGCCTTGCGCAGCGCCGCCTCCTCCACCACACCGTTGAATTCGCCGATGCGCTTGGCGAGCGCCAGCATGAGAGCGCAGGCCTGCTCGGCCACCGCCACATTCACCATGCGGCGCAAGGTGGCGACGACGACGCCGCGCTTCGCACAGGCCTTAAGATCGATGTTGGTCGTGATGGTGCCGAACTTGTGCACGATGGCGAGCCGCGGCGCTGCCGACAGGACGGCATCGTCAACGGCCAAGCTTTCCACCACGACGCCGTCGGCATCGGCGATCTTCCCCTTAAGATCGGCCTCGCCGGCGGCAAATGTCACTTCCGCCGGATAGAGACCGCCTAGCCGCTGCTGCAGCCGGCTGCACCAGCCGAGAAAATCCGGTTCGTCATGGGCAAAAAAATCCGCGACCGCGTGCCGATGCGCCTGCGGGGTCGCGGGGTCGAGCACGACCGGCACGATCTTCAGGAAATGGTCCTCTTCGATGACGATGCGGGTCATGCGCGATGAAGCCGTAGGGCGGACGACCCTGCAACCGGCATGGTGGGCGCGACAGGGATTGAACCTGTGACCCCTACCGTGTCGAGGTAGTGCTCTACCGCTGAGCTACGCGCCCGGATGGGTCGGGTCGATCCTATATCGGCTTGCACTCCGGCCGGCAAGCGGCGCGCCTCTGATCCCTCCCCGTCTTCGGGGAGGGTGGCCGAGCCAACGGGTCCGGCCTTCGGCCGGCCCGATGACAAGCTCCGCGAGGTCGGGTGGGGCTAACTGGCAAAGCCATGCCGTGGAAAGAACCCCACCCTGGCCCTCCATCCGAAATCGGGCTTGCCCGATTTCGGCGCTAAACATGTCGAATTCGGCGATCGCCGAATTCGATTGGACGGGGAGGGAGAGAGTTACGCCGCCAGCATCTTGCCGACCTCGCTGACGAGCTCGCGCAGATGGAACGGCTTCGACAGCACCTTGGCCTGCTTGGGCGCCGTGGAATCCGGATTGAGCGCCACCGCGGCAAATCCGGTGATGAACATGATCTTGATGTCGGGGTCGAGTTCAGCCGCCCGCCGCGCCAGCTCGATCCCGTCCATTTCCGGCATCACAATGTCGGTGAGCAAGAGCTCGAAGGGTTCTTCGCGCAAGCGCTGATAAGCTGCCAGTCCATTGTCAAAGGAAATGACGTTATAGCCGGCCGCCTGCAGCGCCTTGACGAGAAAACGCCGCATATCCGTATCATCTTCAGCCAGTAGAATCTTGGTCGTCATGCGATTCGCCAGCTTTTTATGCGACGGGCTTGGATCCCGCCCATGCCAGACCCCTCCCCCGCCATTTCATAGCTTTCCATAAGCCGCACTCTTGGTAAATATGACGTGAATCGCGACGACATCTGCGGCTTGGCGGAGAACTTTATGGCATTCCGGCAACGGTACGATTAGAAACGAGACGCGGCGCCCCGATGAGACCATGATCGTGCACTTCAACGAACTCGATCCCCCGTTCGAAATCCTCGAGCCCGGCGCATGGCGCGGGCCTGTGGCTTTCAACTCCCCCCATAGCGGCTGCGTCTATCCCCGCGCCTTCCTCGAGGCGGTGCGTCTCGACCTAGCGATTCTGCGGCGCTCTGAGGACTGTTTTGTCGATGAATTGCTGGTCGGCATCGTCCCGCGGGGCAATCCGTTGATGCGGGCGCATTTCCCGCGCTGCTTTGTCGACGTTAACCGCGAGCCCTACGAGCTTGATCCCCGCATGTTCGACGGCCGCCTGCCGTCGTTTGCCAACACGCGCTCCATGAGGGTGGCCGGCGGACTGGGTACGGTCGCGCGCGTCGTCGGGGACGCACAGGAAATCTACGACCAGCGGATTCCGGTCGAGGACGCGTTGCGGCGGATCGAGGGGCTCTACAAGCCCTATCACCGGGCCTTACGCAAGCTCATGACCAGAATCCACCATGAATTCGGCACCGCAGTCCTGGTGGATTGCCACTCGATGCCGTCGGCCGCCGGTCCAAAGGACGAGCGTCCCCGCGCCGACATCGTGATCGGCGATCGCTATGGCACCAGCTGCTTGAGCATCATTGCGGACACGATCGAGACGACCATGCGGGAGCGGGGCTATGCGGTGAGCCGCAATAAGCCCTATGCGGGAGGTTTCATTACCGAGCACTACGGCAATCCCGCCGCCGGCCTCCATTCGATTCAGCTCGAAATCAATCGCGCCCTGTACATGGACGAGCGTCGCCTGGAGCGATCGAACTCATTCGCGAAAGTTGCGCAGGACCTGGAGGCGGTGTCCGACCGGCTCAACGAGATCGCCCTGCAGGAACTGCATCCCTATAGGTCAGCTGCGGAATAGGATCACAAAGAAAAAGGGCCACCAGCATCGCCAGCGGCCCAAGTCTAGGGAGGAAACGCCCACAACGGGCAGCGGCAACGATGACGTTGCCGCGCCGCAACAAGTGCCACCGCATTGCACAAAGCTCAATAGCCAAATGACGGCAGCCGCTATGCGCAGTCCGCAGGGCTGTCCGGGGTCGATCGCCCGAGCGAAAAATGCCCCAAAACGAAAAAAAGGCCGCTGGCTCGCCAGCGGCCCAAGTCTAGGGAGGAAACGCCCAAGGAGGGCGGCGGTAACGCGGACGCGCTACCGCACGACGAATACTTGGCATCGGGCCGCACAAAATGCAAGGGGCGAATCATAGTTTGTTAATCCTGTTCTCGAACTTCTCTTTTTGCATGCCCCCTCCGTACCTTCGTCCGCATGCCGGCGAGGGTAGGAAGGGGGGGCGGTATCCTCGACACTGGATGATCCCGCGGAGCTTTCAGTCACCGCGGTGGTAGATGCTTAAAGTTGCGGCAATAGGCCCGCGATGACCTGACCTGGCCCACCCTCGCTTCCTGCGCACGCCCAGGAGGGGAAGGAAGGCGAGAGGGGACCTGAGAGATGACGGCGGTGGATTTTGCAGCTTTCGTCGGCGAGCTTGCGACGGTGTCAGGGGATGCCATCAAGCCATTCTTTCGCACCTCGCTCGGCATCGAGGACAAGAGCTGTGGCGGCGCGTTCGATCCGGTGACTGCAGCGGACCGCGCCGCCGAGCAGGCGATGCGCACGTTGATCCGGAAGAAGTTTCCGGCTCACGGGATCATCGGCGAGGAATTCGGCGCCGAGCGCAGCGACGCCGAATTTGTGTGGGTGCTTGACCCGATCGACGGCACCAAAGCTTTTATCTCCGGCATGCCGGCATGGGGCACATTGATCGCGCTGACCCGTTCGGGGCGGCCGGTGTTCGGAATGGTGCATCAGCCCTTCATCGGCGAGCGCTTTTCGGGCGACGGCCTTGCCGCCGCCTATCGGGGCCCGGCCGGCAACCGCGCCCTCATGGTGCGGCCCTGCCCGACGCTCGCCGACGCTATTCTGTACACCACGAGTCCGCGGCTAATGAACGCAGCCGACCGCACAGCCTTCGCCAGGGTCGAAGCGGCGGTCCGCCTGTCGCGCTACGGCGGCGACTGCTACTCCTATTGCATGCTCGCGGCCGGCCATGTGGACCTCGTCATCGAGACCGGGCTCAAGCCATACGACGTCGCCGCCCTTATCCCCATCATTTCCGGTGCAGGCGGCATTGTCACCACGTGGAACGGAGAAGCCCCGGAATCGGGCGGCCGCATCGTCGCTGCGGGCGATCGCCGCACCCACGCGGCTGCGCTGGCCTTGCTGAACGCCTGAGGCGGCGTCCCGGCCGCGCCCCTTGCCCAATCAGTCATTCCGGGGCGCCACCGCCAGGTGGCGAGCCCGGAATGACCCTGAATTCGATTCGAATTTCAAAATCGACGAACTGGTCAAAATGCCGGTGTTCCGGGAATGAAAGCGTCAAACGCCGCCCAGAACTGGCTGCGATACACATCGAGCTCCATCATGACTTCATGCTTGGAGCCTGCGACCACGAGATGGGAGCCAACCCGCAGGCGACTGCCGAAATCCTCAATTGCGGCCGTTGAAACCAGGCGGTCGCGACCGCAGGCAATGATCAGCAAGGGCTGCCGCAGCTTTGCGGGAAACGCCGGACTGGCAAAGTCTGCCATGGCGCGGAGCGCAGAATCGGCCCAGGCAACCGTCGGCGCGCCGAGCGCCAAGGCCGGTTCAGCCTCGATAACGGCGGCCGTGCGGGCGTGGCGTATGGGGTCCGATGTCACTGGATTATCGAGGAATGGGCCGGAGGCGCTGCAAGCTGGTCCGCCGCCGGGGATGAACGCGCCTCCGAGACCAGCCATCCGCATCGTCCTCGCCAGCGTCGGGGCCAGCGCAAGCAGCGGAATGTTGGCGAGCTTGATCATCGGAGCGCACAGCACCAGTCGCTCGAACCAGCGATTCCCCCGCGCCGCTGCGCGTATCAGGACAGCACCGCCCATCGAATTTGCAAGCCCGAACAGCGGCGGCGGACAATCGGGCAGAACGACGTCCCGCATGAAAGTTTCAAGATCGATGTCATATTGGGCGAAATTGGCGATGTGCCCTTTGCGACGCTCCCGCAGCATACGATCGGACAGCCCCTGGCCACGCCAATCGAGCGTCGCAACCGCAAAGCCGCGCGCGGTGAGATCACGCACGATTTCGAAATATTTTTCGATGAACTCGATGCGTCCTTGAAAGATGCACACCGTCCCCTTGCGATCCCGCGGCGGCAGCCAGCGCGCGAACCTGATCGAGGTCCCATCGGGCGTCTTGAGAACACCCATTACGGCGCCTTCGGGGACCGGATTGGCCGGAATGGAAACGAGTTTCATCGCAAGAGTATGTCCAGCAATTTGGCGCTGCCCCCACTCATCGCTTATCGGAATCGCCGGCAGTGCTCAACAAGCACGGAAGCTTTCCCTTACGATCCCGCGGGCGGGCGCGAAGCCGTGCCGCCTTGATCCCTTGAAGGGAGGATCAGCCTCCCTATATGGAGGGACGTGCAGGCCATCCGGCTGCACAAACCCGGTCCGGCCTTTCGGCGGACCCCTGCATGTCGCTTCAAAGGAGGATATGCCATGCGTACTTTCGATCTTTCCCCGCTTTATCGCTCCACCGTCGGCTTTGACCGGCTGTTTTCGATGCTCGACAAGACGGTCGGCTTCGAGGGTGGTCCAACCTATCCGCCCTACAATATCGAGCGGACCGGCGAGAATTCATATCGCGTGACCATCGCGGTTGCGGGATTTTCCGAGTCTGAGCTTGCCATCGAGGCAAAGGAAAACAGCCTCACCGTGAAGGGCGAAAAGGCTCGCGAAGCCGATACCGGCAAAACGGAGCTTCTCTATCAGGGCATCGCGGCAAGGGCGTTCGAGCGCGTGTTCCGGCTTGCGGACTTCGTCGAGGTGAAGGCTGCAAAATTGGAGCACGGCCTCCTGCATATCGACCTGGTGCGCGAGGTCCCGGAAGCCATGAAGCCGCGTACCATCGGCATCACCACGACCCAGAACGGTAAGGTCATCGACACCAAAGCGGCCGCATAATCGGCCTCAATGTGTGCGTCGAAGAGACAAGGCGCCCCGGTCATTCCGGGACGCTTTTTGCGAATCATTCCAGCGGCGCGACCGGAACCATAGTCGGGGGCGTCGGAAGCGCCTTTGCGGCCGGCGTAACCTCCGGACGGACGGGAGCTGTCGTTTTGGGTTCGTCCCCTTCTCTACCCTCCCGCGCTTGCTGGGCAGGGTGGGGAGGGGGTGCGGTTTCCTTAGCCACTGCGCTGGTGAGGTCGGCCGGGCGGGTGCGCGGCAGCGGCAGAGCAGGCCGCAGGGACGCGCTGCTCCTGACCGATCCGGAATTATTTTTGCCCGGCCATATGTTTGGTATGTCGCCGGGCGGGGTCGGCGGACGCTCGAAGCGCGACCATGGGCGATCACTGTAATACCTTGCCCCGCCGTAACGCGGGATGCCGGCGACCCACAGCACGCGGCCGCTGCCCGCATCGACGGTCAGTTTCACATCCATGTCGTAGGGATCGAGAGCGAACAGAACGTAGACGCGTCCCCGTTGGAGCGGACGGCCGATCGGCTCGAATCCCGCCCGCCGCACCTGGGCTTCGATTTCCGCGGGCGCGAGCATGCCGAGGGTCGCCGAGACGCCGGCAACGGGCCAGGTCGTGTCACGCGCCGCGCCGCTCGACTGCGCAAGCGCCAACACAGGTGGCGTAGCAGCGAAGACGACAAGTGCAGACCCCAGAGCCCACTTTATGCCTCTCATTTTGCCCCCTTTGGGTCGCCCATTACGCTGACCTACCTCCGGGCTGTGTCTTCTCCGGACGTGATCCGGGGATTGACCGGACGACCAGTAACCACCCGACGCAGATACTGGATTGCCCGGTCAAGCCTAGTCAATCCCGGTATCCTGCAACATTGCGGCTTTGGGGGTGACCCTCGTTGGCGCTAAGATAAGGGTGTGCGCCGGCCTTTCTGCTCCCTCTCCCCGCTTGCGGCTATCGGATTGACACATCTCAAAAACCGACTCTGCTTCAATGGGTTACGCGAAGGCCCCCTTGAGCCGTCCAGTGTTGCTGCAATCGATTCAAGCGGCCACCATCCGCGCCTTAACCTTTCGTTAACTAGCGCCATGCGACCGTTTGGTAAGACGGAGCGCGTCGCACTGACCGTCACGCGACGCTGCGTAGTGCATAGGTAGCTGGCAGATGGAGGGATGCCGATGAATCCCAATCTGACTTCCACACTATCGGAGTTCTCCAAAGGTCGCCCGGCTACCGAGCGATCGAACGACCCGCCGCTTCGCCGAACCGCGTGGAACCTCATCACGAGAGTGCGGTTGTGGCTCGGTAAGCTAGTCTCATTCGCCTTCGTCCGCGTCCTGGTGATTTTTGTAGTTGGTTTTGCTGCCGGTTTCGCGTGGCAGTCCTACGGCAGCGCGGCGAGAAAGGCGATTGCCGGCTGGTCCCCACACCTTGGCTGGTTGGCGCCAGCGGGCGCTGCTGCCGGCACTTCTCCCGACCGACTCAAAGCGACAACGTTCGCTCTCGCTACAGCGCGGCAAAGCCTAGACAAGCTCGCTGCGGAGATTAGCAAGCTGCAGGCGCAGGACGCAGATCCACCGCGGCGCAGAGCGACACGCTAAGTTAAGAGGTCCGATAGGAGCCGTGGCTGTCTGGTGTGTGAAAACCCGCCTTCGACCTTCCATTTTTCAGCCTTGAAGAATTAGAATAATACGGCGTCGCGAGAATCGTGACGATGGCTACGAAAGTGGACAGGCCCTACGCTTAAGAGCTTTTCCATCTGGCAGCCTGTATCACACGACCAAGGAGGACACCATGGATCGCTTGCTTCTGACCGGCACAGCGGCGATGGCCATTCTGACGACCGTGTTGTTGATACCGAATAGTGCCGCGGCAATCCCTCTGGGCGGACCGGCCGACATCCCGTTAGCGCTCGAACAGGTCAACCCGATCGAAAAAGTCGCGCTATGCTTTTACTTGGACGGCTGGAACGGTCCCGGTCTCTATGAGTGCGGCTATCGCCGCCGATTTGGGGAGGGTTTTATACGCCGTGAGCGCGAGGAGCGACGCGAGCGCTTTGAAGATCGCGAACGCCGTGAGCGTTTTGAGGATCGTCGCGAACGCCGTGAGCGCTTTGAGGATCGGTATAGATATAGATGAAGAGGGCTCTCCTACGTCCGCAGCCGCTTGACCCCATTTAGTCTCGATTTTGAAAGACCGCCGCAAGGCGGTCTTTCTTTAGGTATGATGATGCGCTGATCGAGCAACATCGTCAATCGGACGGCTGGCGCTTGCGGCTCGCGGCCGGGCGGTGCTGAAGGAGACGTGACGTTCGGAACGGCGTGGCACGTGCCTGCTTCCTAATTCGCCGCTAATTCGAGGCGATTAGACTGCAAACATGCCGAACAGACCGGAAGTCGACGCGGACCAACGCCGCGCGCTCGAATTGCTTTCCGACGCAGGGCCGCACGGCTGCACCGGGGCGACCTTCCTCGCATACGGCTTCAAGGTCGACATGTTGGCCGAGTTGATCCGTGACGGACTCGCCGCGGCACACCGCAAACCCATGAAGGCGGGTGAGCGGCAGATCGAGGTTGCCCGTGTCACGATCACGACCGCCGGGCGGAAGGCAATCGAGGGTCGAGCGGCGTAAGCTCGATGGGAGATGCGAGTGTCCCCAGATAAGAAGGCCGCCAACTTTATTGGCGGCCTCAGTGGGGGAGGGACGCCCCAGGGAGGGCGCCGCATCACTTTCGAAGCAATTTATATGCCAGAGGTCAGACGAACCAATCCGCCCAATGATGCTCGGAAATATGCGTCACAACGGCGTCCGCAGGCTGTTCGTGACTTGCAGCGCTTGCGGCCATTATACCTACGTCGATTTTATCAGGGCGATGAACTTATCGATGCTGGATTCCGTCGTGGCGAAAGAGGTCACCAGGCGGACCAGAACATAGCCGGACGGCACTATTGCGGGAGCCGTGCGGTCCGTATGGGTGACGTAATAGTGGGCGCCGGCCGCCTGCAAGCGTTCGTGCAAGGCTTGAGGCAGCCGCACGAACACGATGTTGGCTTCGACCGGCCATATCGGCGGGAGCTTGACGCTCGCGAGATGGGTCGCGAGACGATCGGCCATGCGATTGGCGTTCGCCGCGAGCTTGAGCCACTGGTCGTTCGCCAGGAATGCCTCGAACTGCGCGGCGATAAAACGGTGCTTGGAGACGAGGTGGCCGCCGCGCTTGCGGCGCTCCGCCATCGCGTCGGCGCGCACCGGATCGAAGAACACGACAGCCTCGGCGGCAAGCGCGCCGCCCTTGGTGGCGCCGAAGGACAACACATCGACGCCTGCGCGCCAACTTGCCTCGGCCGGCGTCGCGCCGAGCCGCGCGACCGCATTTGCAAACCGTGCCCCATCCATGTGCACCGCCATGCCGCGTTCATGGGCGAGCCCCGCCAGCGTCGCGATTTCATCAGTCTTGTAGACGGTGCCGCATTCGCTGGCCTGGGTGAGCGACAGCACGGCCGGCACTATTTGGTGCGGGCGAAGTCCGAAGTGCTGGTCGAGCGCGGCCGCGATGGCTCTGGGTTGCAGCTTGCCGGCCTCTCCCTCGATGCCGAGGAGCCGCAACCCGCCGCCGAAAAATTCCGGCGCGCCGCATTCGTGGGCAATGGCATGGGCTTCGCTGTGGCACAGCACGGCCCCCCAGGGCGGCGACAGATGCGCCAGCGCCAATGCATTGGCGGCAGTGCCGCTGCCCACCAGAAATACCGCCACGTCCCGTTCGAACACTTCCGAGAACCGACGCTCCAGCCGTCGGGTCAAGGCGTCGTGCCCGTAGGCAATGGCGAATCCGGCGTTGGCGCGAACCAGAGCGTCCAAAATCGCGGGCGCCACTCCGGCGGCGTTATCGCTGGCAAATTCCATGTGCAGTCCTTCCCAGGTTGGCGGCGTTTGTAGGATGGGTTGAGCGGTAGCGAAACCCATCAACGGTCGTTCAGCGCGGCACACCGCCTGATGGGTTTCGCTTGCGCTCAACCCATCCTACGCACTCCGATCCAGATTGGCTGAAGTGAGCAACCAGACGCCATCGCGTTGCTGAACGGCTTGCACCGGCAGAAGCAAAAGTAAGCCCGAGAGAGGCCCGAAATTTGCTGGGCACGGCCTTGAATCCCTGCCAGAATTTTGGCATGTACGTTAGGACAGCAATGCTGTCTCACTTTTAGGCAGCCCTGATGCGGCAGACGGGGTCCGTCTTGCGGGGAAGTTGCCGCCACAAAAGAAGCGAATCACGCGCCGGCCCCCCCTCCCTACGCTCCCTCGTATGCGAAGCGTAGGGTGGGGGCTCGGGTCGAAAAATCGGCTGGCGAGAAGGTTGCCTGCTTGACATATTTAGGCCTTCGGGCTGCAGCGCCGACTCTGGGCGAGGGGGGAGAGGTGTGCCGGCCGGCCGAAGGCCGCCGGAGAGGAGGCGAACAAGCGATGAGTGCGATCACGTCGTTTCACCGGCCAGGCTCGCAAGCACCGTTGCGGCCGGATGCTTGCGATCAAGACGCGGGCCGGAGCGGACGAATGATGGAACGAGGCGATATCCGCCCCGGCGTTCCGGCCCCGCAAGGTCTTTATGACCCCGCCCTCGATAAGGACTCGTGCGGCGTCGGTTTCATTGCCGACATCAAAGGACGCCGGTCGCACGCGATCGTTGCGGACGCGCTGACCATTTTGTTGAACCTCGAACATCGCGGCGCCGTCGGTGCCGATCCGCGCGCCGGCGACGGCGCCGGCATTCTGGTTCAGATTCCTCACAGGTTTTTTGCCAAGAAGGCAACCGAACTCGGCTTCACGCTGCCCCCTCCAGGCGATTATGCGGTCGGCGTGCTGTTCATGCCGCGCGAAGAGTCCTGGCGTGGCGAGATTGCGGCCGTCTTTGCGGAAGAGATTGTCCGCGAGGGAATGCGGCTTGTCGGCTGGCGCGACGTGCCGAACGATAATTCGTGCCTCGGTCAATCCGTGAAGCCGACCGAACCCTTCCACCAGCAGGTCTTTATCGGCAAGGGCGATCGCAATCTCGACGCCGACGACTTCGAGCGGCGGCTCTACATTCTGCGCAAGACCATCTCGGGCCGGCTCTACAAAATGCGCGAGCGGCGTTACGCCGGCTACTACCCGGTTTCGATTTCGAGCCGCACCTTGATCTACAAGGGCATGTTCCTGGCCGACCAGCTTGGTCGCTACTATCCCGATCTGCGCGATCCGGATTTCGAAAGTGCGCTTGCGCTGGTGCACCAGCGCTTTTCCACCAACACGTTCCCGGCCTGGTCGCTCGCCCATCCCTACCGGATGATCGCCCACAATGGTGAGATCAACACGCTGCGCGGCAATCTCAACTGGATGGCGGCGCGGCAATCGTCGGCCCGATCGCCGTTTTATGGCGAGGACATTCATAAGCTGTGGCCGATCTCCTACGAGGGCCAGTCGGATACGGCCTGCTTCGACAACGCGCTCGAATTCCTGGTGCAGGGCGGCTATCCGCTGGCCCATGCGGTCATGATGATGATTCCGGAGGCCTGGGCCGCCAATTCCCTGATGGATGACGAGCGGCGCGCCTTCTACGAATACAATGCCGCATTGATGGAGCCGTGGGACGGTCCGGCCGCGATCGCGTTCACGGACGGCCGCAAGATCGGCGCCACGCTCGATCGCAACGGTTTGCGTCCGGCGCGATATCTGGTCACGCGCGACGATCGCATCGTGATGGCGTCCGAGATGGGCGTGTTGCCGATTCCGGAAGAAGACATCATCACCAAATGGCGCCTGCAGCCCGGCAAGATGCTGCTGGTCGACCTTGAGGAAGGCCGCCTCATTCCGGATGAAGAGATCAAGGCAAAACTCGCCGGCGGCCATCCGTACGAGGAATGGCTGCGCAACACCCAGCTCGTCCTGGAGGACCTGCCGCGCGCCCAAAACCGGCCGCCTCCCTCCAACCTTACGCTTTTGGATCGGCAGCAGGCTTTCGGGTACAGCCAGGAAGACCTCAAAATCCTGATGTCCCCGATGGGCGCAACCGG
>WNFR01003747.1_pt1 | contig 46476 bp, 46 predicted proteins | sample 5400221 | NCBI WGS metagenome assembly WNFR01 (sample SAMN13153357, study PRJNA577476) | soil metagenome | isolation source: 40 cm soil under Madrone tree | place: USA:California | collected 2016-06-14 | reverse complement strand
AGCAGGACGCCCCCACAGCGTCTTAGCATAACAGCGGTGACCAATCTTGCCGTGGCGATCAACCAATGCAACAGTTGCCCTGTTGCCGGCAATCTCAAGCCCCACTGCGACGTTCCTGTCGGTTTTCTTGCGATGATCCGGCACCGGTGACTCTACTAAATTCTAGCATTTATATAGAACATATGTTCTATATCTACTAGTCTACAGCAACAGATACAAGAACAAGCACGACACTATATGCAAGAAAAGTATACCGAGCGTTGAGAACATTTGTCAAGAGCAAATGTTCAAGTGTTCAACAAACCGCCGCAGGAGTCCCCCGGCTTGAGCCGTGGGGAGGAATGCGGCGTTCCTTTGCTGGGGCCTGGGTCGGGTGGTCCTCTTCACGAGTACTACCAGCTTGACATACTGTGTGAAAGATAGTACACGTGTACTATGAAACAGCTCATCACCGCCAAGCTGAAACTGCATACCGATTCTGCACAGTTCGCCGCGTTGCGACGTACCCAACTGGCGTACCGCGATGCCCTGAACTATGTGAGCCACTACAGTTTCACGCATGGCAAGATGAGCAGTGGGCGAGCCTTGCAACGCGATTGCTACGATGAGATACGCCGTGTCCATCAGCTTCCTGCTCAGATGGCCTGCAATGTCCCCCGCCAGGTGGGCGCCACCTACAAGACACTCTGGACGAAGGTCAAGCAGAATGCTGAGGCACGCAAAGCAGGCCACACCAAGAAACGCTACAAGGGCTTGGATGAGCCACCCAGGTACGTCTCCCCCACCTATAACTATCATCGGGACTACAGCCTGAAGCAGGCTCACCTGGTCAGCATCCTGACCCTGGACGGGCGGGTGCTTGTGCCCTATACGGGCTATCACCAGCACGTGAGCCTCATGCAGCAGGGAGCACATCTCGGAGCTGCAAAACTCTGGTATGACAAGCCCCGCAAGCAGTTCTATCTGCTCGTCACGCTTGAAGTTGAGCGAGCAGACCCGACACCCGAAAGCCACAAGCAGGTGGTTGGTGTGGATGTGGGACAAAGCTATCTTGCCGTGACTGCTACCCCTACCAATGAGAGAGCCTTTTATTCCGGCAAGGCTGTACGAGCCAAAGCCGATTGTCGGTATGCCCTGATGTGTCGGACGATGAAGCCAAAGCTGCGCGGCGCGAGCGCTACGCAGAGTTGCGGTGGAGTCCAGACACAAGCCCCCAGCTTTAGCTGTGGGGTCACTGACGCTCATGTGCTGCGCGGCGTCGATCAACAGCGGGTTTATCGATAACAATGGGAATAGATAAGAAATCAGCGATGATCACAGCTAGAAATTCCCGCTATGATCCAGGTGCTTGTCCCACCACGTGTGCCTCACTCACGCTGCCTTCTCACCCCAGGCCTCTTCTATGCTCAAGGTCCCTCGGAAGTCCTGGCCGATTGATTCCAGCTCCATTTGCCTGAGAAGTGCTTCAAATTCCTTATGCGTTACCACTTCCCAGCTGAGTAAGGCTGGTTCCATCAGGTACAACGCTGTGCGCAACTGGTCAATGATCGGATGTAAACTGATCGGGCCAGCGGTAAAGGGAATCTCATACGTCCGGCTTTGGACCTGGACGAGCCCTGCATCGTGCAGGAATGGCACAAGCACCGCCAGCGTGCCGTGGTGCTGACCATCGGAGCTGTAACTGCGACCAATCCGCTGCAGCGCCTGGATGACGATCCTGCCAAGGGCCTGGATAGCCGCACTATTCGTGAGCGGCCATTCCGCTTCAACCAGTCGGAGGATGCCGCCGGGCCGCAGGACGCACTTGCATGCTGCGAGCAAGTCTGGCCACTCACCAGGAGAGAGGACCGTAGCGAGAAAGCGCGCCTGAATGAAATCAAAGGAGTCATCATCAAAGTCGAGTGGCTTGCGGATATCCATGGACCTGAAGGATGCGTTGTCCAATCCTTGCATACGGGCAGTGGAGCGCGCGTGGTTGATCAGCGCCTGGCTGCTATCAATGCCGATGACCTCCATATCCGGGTACTCAAAGGCCATGTCTTGCACCCAGTCGCCAGGGCCACAGGCCAGGTCGAGCACGTGATGGATGTGTGCGATGTCCAGACTCTGGGGGAAAAGACCACCCATGTATTGGGTAGTCATCTTATGCAGGTCGGTGAGCCGCACCATTTCTGCGCCGCTCTCCGGGTCAATTAAAAAGGTAGAGACTTGTTGCCGGTCTGGTCTCAACATACGCACCTGTCTTCCTTCCGGGAGGCCAATGAGCAAGAAGCCGCATCATGTCCCTTGTTATCGGTTTGCGCCTTCCAGATTGTTTCATCGGCTCTACCCGAATTGTAGCAGCCTTTCTTTCCCCCGTCAAGTCACTGTCCAGACAATGACACAATTGTAAACGTCAAGGTCTATCATTATAGCGTTTACAAATCACATAGATGATCGGAAACAGCGCAGTACCAGCAACCCCGCAGGTAAGCCACAACAGGAGCCTCCGAGGGACAGGGGGCGCAGCAAGGGGATCTGCTTTGAAGCGTTGCTTGGAGAGGTAGGATCAGGGTCTCTGCCTCTCCAAGCAACGCTTTGCAATGACCGCAGAACACAACCCTTACATGCTTTTTTGCTTCTGATGGTAGAATAATAACCGTTGGTTATATCCTAAAAGTTTCTTATGCTGAAAAAGAAAGGCTATTTATGCATCACAATCCACACGACTCAGATAACCATGAACCCACCCAGAGCGACTATCTCAGTGGCCCACAGATTTTGCCGCGGCGCGTCAAACCAGGTATGACGGTGGCAGAGTTGATCGATCAGCAGTTCCAGGCCTACAATGCCGCGCGCTTGCAAGAGGCAGCACGCCTCTACACCGAAGAGATGCTTGCACCTGAAAAAGAGGTGACTATTGGACTGACGATGGCCGGTGCACTCACCCCCGCAGGTTTGGGGGGATGCATCATTACGCTGATGGAGTCTGGCTTCATCGATTTTATCATCAGCACGGGCGCGAACCTCTATCACGATATGCATTATGCACTCGCTATGGCCATGCACCGTGGCGATTTCCGCCTGGACGATACGAAGCTGCAGGAAGAGGGCGTTATTCGTATTTACGATATCCTCTTCGCGGATAAGGTGCTGCTCGATACCGATGCCTTTGTACGCGAATGCCTGAAAAGCTTGCCCAACCGGCCGATATCGACTTCGGAACTGCACCATCACCTGGGAACACAGTTGCTCAAAGCAGGCGTCAATCCAGAGGACTCCGTGCTGGCACAAGCTGCAGCATGGAACGTGCCTATCTACACCTCATCTCCCGGCGATTCGTCGATCGGTATGAATGTTGCTCGAAATGCTTTGGACGGCAGTTTGCTTACGCTCGACCCGCTGGCCGATGTCAACGAGACAACCGCGATCGTGCTTCATGCTAAGCGCAACGGGGTCATTATCCTGGGAGGTGGCAGCCCGAAAAATTTCTACTTGCAGACGCAGCCGCAATTGTGGGAGGTACTGGGCATTCACAAAGGCGGGCATGACTATTTCATCCAGATCACCGCTGATGCCCCACACTGGGGCGGGCTTTCTGGCGCGACACCATCCGAAGCGGTATCATGGGGAAAGATCAAACCCGACCAGCTCAAGAGCACGGTCGTGATTTATGGGGATTCAACCATTGCTCTACCTCTGCTCACCGCCTATGCCGTCAGCAAGGCACACCCGCGCCCCAGGCAAGAACTGTTTGCAAAGCGTGAAAAACTGCTCGCAGAACTGGAACAGGCATATCTTGCAGGAAAAGAGATGCGACCATAGCGAGCACTTCGATCTAATCACAACCATACTTCTTATTTAGGTAGATTGCTTACTTACATTTAGATGGAGATGACCTGGTTATTAGATACAAGCACCCACTCCTGTACTTTGCATTAGCTTGACAATCTAATGTATAATATTATTCGGTGTGCCAAAAACACACTTGCTTGGATGCATGTAGTGTACTGCCAGCTTTGGCGGTGGCAGTGGTTCGTAGATTTGGAACTACAGGAGATAGATTCAATGCTTGTTCACCTGATGCTAGAACTTTATGGTTGTGACCGTCAGCGCTTGACGGACGAATCACTGTTGAGAGGTGTACTGGACGAATATCCGGCCCATGTGGATATGGAGAAGGTAAGCCCTGTACACCTGTATCAGATCGAAACGTCTAACCCCTTAGATGCTGGCCTTTCGGGCTTTGTTGTGATTGCCCAGAGCCACATCAGTATGCATGCCTGGCCCGAGTACGGCGAAGTTGATATCGACATCTGCTCGTGCAAAGAATTCAGCCAGGAAGATGCCATCGCTTTTGCCAAGGAGATGTTTCAAACCGACGATGTAGAAGCGCATTTTGTGGTTCGCGGAACACGTTCGCTGCGGCCAGAAACTCCCGATCCGGCGCGCTATGAAGCTGCTATGGCTGCCCGTTTAGCCAGATCGGGGGTGCGCTAAAGGCTATAAACTAACAACGCTGGCAACTGCATGCTGTTGGAACCACTGCCGCCACTTCTGAGAGCAAGGAGCAATCCGGTTTATCTGGAAGCATTCTTGCTCTCTTCATTTTGGCAGCAGCATTCGCAGTAACTCCGCTAGAATCTCTACGTGCCTCGTTCTTCCAAAATCTCCGTACAACGCATCGAACATCTCAGTATTTACCCCGATGTCGCAGCAAAAAAACCTGGCTACAATGAGAGTGTCAGGTGGAGTGAGCACCACTCGCGATCTCCTTTTACTAATCAGGTGAGCAACATGCTGATCGTCTGATCCAAGTCACTACACACAGAAAAGAGGTACATGATGGCGGACAAATTGAAATTGATGGCGATTCTGGCCCATCCCGATGACGAATGCCTGGGAAATGGAGGTATGCTCGCGAGGTACGCTTCCGAGGGGATCGAAACCCATCTCGTTACCGCGACGCGCGGAGAACGGGGCTGGTTCGGCAAAGAGAGCGATAATCCTGGCCTGGGGGCATTGGGCAAGATACGCGAGGCCGAGTTGTTTGCAGCTGCCGAGGTGCTCGGTATTCAAAGCGTCAGCTTTCTGGATTACATTGATGGCGAACTGGATGCGGCCCATCCCGCCGAGGCGATAGCAAAAATAGCCGGGCACCTGCGGCGCGTACAGCCCGATGTGGTTGTCACCTTTGGTCAATATGGCGGGTATGGACACCCGGATCATATCGCCATTTCACAGTTTACCACTGCTGCGATTGTTGAGGCTGCCAACCCACACTCCCTATACTACCGTGACCTGGCTCCATATAGTGTTTCAAAGTTGTATTATATGGCGGAGACACAGGATGAGTTTGCAATGTATCAATCCATCTTTGGTGACCTGGTGATGAATATCGATGGCGTGAAACGAACAGCTGTTGCCTGGCCAGACTGGTCGGTGACAACCAGGATCGACACCTTGAGCTACTGGCGCATCGTCTTGCACGCGATTTGCTGCCATCAATCACAACTGCCAGCCTACCACGTGCTTGAACGCCTGTCTGAGCAGCAGCGAGAGGCATTGTGGGGAGCTCAGGGGTATTATCGTGTTTTTAGCCTGGTAAATGGTGGCAGGCAGGTGGAAGAAGACATGTTTGCGGGGCTAAGATAGAGCTTGTTAGCAACAAACGCACGAACTCGTCTGCAAGCATCATCCGCTTGCAGAATTGAAACGGTGAAGGAAGTACTGAGGGAACTCAACGACACCCATGCCCAGGTCATGTCGCTGGTGGCCCAGATTCCCCCGGAAACGCTGCGTCGAACCGGAACGCTCCCCTGGTATGGGATAGACCATGCCCTGGATGATTTTATCGTCTACACGAACTATGGGCATAAACGCGAGCACAGTGCACAGATTGCCGCGTTCCGGGATGGCCTGCGCTAACATCTCGTTGCACTGGCACGATCGTGTACTGTAAAATACCAGAAAAACTAAAAAGGAGAGCTATGGCTATATGAACGAATCGCCTGTGACCCAGTTCGGTGCGCCCGATGCACCCTATTGCGACCCGAGCACTGCCCGCGTAACGATTATTCCGGCACCGTTGGAGTATAGCGTTAGCTATATGAAAGGCACCGCACGTGGGCCACAAGCGATCCTCGATGCGTCTAGCCAGATGGAGCTATACGATGAGGAACTGGATTGGTGCCCCATCGAAGTTGGCGTGTACACCCAACCTGCATTGGACTATAGCGGTATGGATCATGCTGCGGCGCTCAAAGCCACCGGTGACGCTGCGCGCGAAGTGCTGCAGCGCGGACAACTGCCTTTCACTATTGGCGGCGAGCATTCACTCTCTGCTCCTCCTATCGCTGCCGTGCACGAGCATTTTCCTGATTTGAACGTCGTGCACATCGATGCTCACGGTGATTTACGCGACGAGTATGAAGGCACCAGGCTCTCACATGCCGCGATTGAACGGCGCGTCGTGGACATGGGCATTCCCCTGACAGAAATCGGCGTACGCAGCTTCAGTCCTGAAGAGGCCGAGTTTATGAAAACTTCGCCGGATGTAAAAATAGTCTGGGGTTACCAGCTTGCAAAAGGGACTGCCGTCATTCCGTGGGACCACCTGAGCGCGCATACCTATGTGACGATTGATCTCGACGCGCTCGATCCCAGTGAGATGCCAGCAGTGGGGACGCCCGAACCAGGTGGCCTGCACTGGTACCAACTGCTCGATCTCTTCCGCGAGATTTGCCGCCGCACGACAATTGTCGGGATGGATGTAGTCGAACTCTCTCCAATGGAAGGGCAAACCCGGGCGGATTTCCTGGCCGCGAAGCTTGTATATAAGATGATTGGGTATCGCTTCTACAAAAAGGGCTAGCTAAACTGGACATTCTAAACTTGATCTTCTCTGATACAATTATCTCAGAATACTGATTGCGGAAAAACGCGGGCTCAAGGCTGCTTTTATGCAAATAGATAGTAAAAAAGTAATAGATGTACAGGATACAATTCCTCATCACTTTCTGCTCATTGTAGCCTGCATATGCATGATCCTGCTTGCTGCCTGTAGCGGTGCTGCAAGCGCTCCCGCCCATAATACTATCTCGTCCAACAATGGAAGCATCATCACATACAACACCAGGCCACAAGACGTGCTCATACGTACATTCTATGGCGGCGGCAAACGGGGCACACTAGAGATGAGTCCTGATATAAGCGTATACGGCGATGGGACTTATATACTCGGACCCGGGCTACAAATGCGAGAGGGAAGACTTCAAGTCGATGCGGTGCAACAATTGCTGTTTACACTGGTGGATACCTACGGATTAACCAGGTTGAATCGCCAGCAGTTTTATGATATATCTGACCAGAATGCTACCTTGCTCCAATTGAATCTCAACGACAAGGCATATAAATTTTTATATGGTCCATTTGGTAACCTCCAGGAAAGCGCACAGGACTTAAACGAATACCAGCGGCTGGGCAAGGCGCTTACCAGCATCACTGAGGCACTTAGTGGCCCTACTCATAGCTATACCAGCAACGAGATGGCGCTGCTGGCGCATCAAACCTTCAGCCCTGATCTCAGCCAGAACATTCCTAACTGGGACTTTCATGATTTTACGCTAAATCAGCTTGTCACCTATGAATGTGGAGTTCTTCCGCCTGATGTGAACGGTCCCAATGCTGACTCAGGCTGCCTGACGTTTAACGTACCCCGCGCAGCGGTGCTGCTGAACACCCAACAACTCCAGCAGATTTCGAAGCTACTGAACGAACAAGCACAAGGGACTTTTCTCGAAAACGACCTGTATTATAATGTTGCTTTACGGCCATTACTGCCCGACGAATTAACACAAAAGACGCTCGCTATGTTCGGAAGCCAGGAACTGAGCTACGCTGGTGTGCCCCTTGACGAAGGACCAGTTCCCACTCCTACTCAATCGTAGACTTGCTGGGTAGTCGTGGCCCATTGCTTGAAACCGTATGGTATACTACATAAGAGCGCTAACTTCTCACACGCCACCGGGACTAACAATTAGCGCGTCGAATTAAAGAGCGAGTGCGGAATGACCGACGGGAAACACATAATGGATCTTGCCAATCCGTCCACCTCGTAAAAGTAACCTCCACAAAAGCCAATTTGGAAAGGACACATGACCAGAGATTTCAACAAGCAACGGCGAGATAACGAGCGACCCTATTCTCGCCATTCATCCTCGAGCAGGTACGGAGAAGAGCGGTCTCCACGACCTGCCAGACCCCGACTCAACCGCGAAACGGTAGATCGCGCATGGGAAAATGGAGCGCGCCCGAATCATCATGATTACCATGCACGCAACACTAACCAAAGCCAGCCACCACGCGATAACTGGCGGCGCAATCAGCAATCAGGGCAGCCTTCCGCTCAAAATAGTCGCAATAACCGCAAACCTTACGAAAATCGCCAGGGCAGCTATCGATACGGTGAGCGCACACCTAATGGCAACAGTGGCGCTCGGCCTCGCTCCCCCGAATCAGGAATGCGCAATTTTAATGAGCAGTATTACGATGAACACCAGGGCTACTCGGACCGGCCTGGCAGGTCCGACACCCGTCCGGGTTACCGCGAAGGCACGCAGCATTCCGATTCACGCTCGCAATTCCGCGGTCAGGGTCAAAACAGAGGTCCGCGTGGACGTGATTTCGATCGTGATGCTCGACCGCAACGCAGCTCTGAACGCGATTCTAGGAAGCCTCGCGATTTCGATCGTGAGACTCCTGGTCCACGCAGTTTCGACCGTGGCAATCGGTCTTCTCGTAACGGAGCACAGCCTGATACCCGCAACCCACGCTGGCAGAGTCGCCCGGCAAGGCAACAGGGCGAATTTTCGCGCAGACCTCAAGAATTTACTCGTTACGGCTCGGACCATGAGCAGTTCGAGGGCGATTACGAGCGTTTTGATGCTTCCAACGCTGCTCAGCATACTGCGAGTCCATCTCGGAAGTATACAGATACTCGCCGGCAGAGCGAAGAACGCCCTGTAACGCAAAGGCCGGATGTATTTGTACGGGAAAGCACTCAAGATGTACCGCGCAAGCATGCCGAATTCAGGGAGGAAATCGCGCGGGAGGCAGATGAGCTGGTTGCGCCTGTTGTTAAGCCACCGGCTATTCCTACAACAGAAGAAGATATGGAGCGCTCACCAGACCTTCCGGCGAAAGGAAAGCCAAAGTCTCGCGCTCGCGCAGCCAGCGCCGCTAAGCCAGCAAGTAAGACTAAAGCCAGGCAGAGCAAGCCCAAGCCGCGCTCTACCGGTCCCAAGCCATCACAGCGCGGCTACAAGTGGCCGACGCCATAAGGAAGGTTAACTTTCGAGATTACCGTGTAGGACCTGCGCTATGTATATCAGGACAGTGCTAGGAGACATTGCTCCAGAGGAACTTGGCATCACGTTGGGTCACGAGCACCTGCTCATTGACCTGCGTGGGTTGTGGGATAGTCCTCCACCCGCGCGGGCGCACCTTGTTGACCAGGAACCTACCTTGCAAAACCGGGGCGAGCTGATGCGTAACCCCTATGATTCCAGGCCCAACCTGCTTATTGACGATCCTGAACTGAGTTTCCGCGAACTCATGTATTACAAGGCTGCAGGCGGGCAAGGGCTAATCGACATGACTTCCGTCGGTACTAAACCCGACCCGGAGGCCTTACGTGCGCTTGCACAGCGCACGGGCCTGCATGTCGTGGCAGGTTGCGGTTACTATCGCCAACCAGTCTTGCCCGAAGAGATTCATGACCGCAGCGCGGAGGAAATCGCGGGTGATCTCCTCCGCTGGCTCACTGAGGGTATGTACGGTACCACGATACAAGCAGGCTTAATGGGAGAACTGGGCACAAGTTCTCCCATTTACCCATTCGAGGAACGCCAGTTACGTGCTGCTGCGCGTGTGCAACGCCAGACAGGTGCGAGCATCAATGTGCACCCGCTGATCTGGGGACATGAACACCTGCACATCCTGGATATTTTGGAAGAGGAGGGAGCCGACCTCTCACAGGTCGCTATCAGCCACTGTGATGAACTGGTAGAGCCTGAGTGGCATGCGCGTATTGCTGAACGGGGAGCGGTGCTCTCGTTCGATACTTTTGGTTCGGAAACTTTTTTTGATCGTAGTTTTGCGCAGGAGCCTCGCGACACAGACCGTATAGAATGCCTACTGCGTTTATTGGAGCAAGGCTACGTTACACAGATAACACTGGCGCATGACATTTGTACGCGTCTCCAGTTCCGTCACTATGGCGGCTGGGGCTGGGATCACCTGCTCACTAATATCGTTCCACGCCTGCGTCACGCTGGGGTTTCCCAGCAGGAATTGGACGCAATGTTCATCGTTACGCCAAGGCGCTTGCTGACACTAGTGGAGTGACTTCTATCCATGCTTTACCCGAGCTATCTCAATCTCTATGAAACGGGCGAACTGGCAGAACGCGCAGCCGCAGCCTGGGAGATTTTGCGCAGTTGCACCATTTGCCCACAGAATTGTCGCTGTAACCGCATTGCCGGAAAAACGGGTGTGTGCAGGTCAGGTACTGAGGCGATCGTCGCATCATGGAATGTACACCGCCGGGAAGAACCACCTATCAGCGGCACCCGGGGCGCGGGATCCATTTTCTTCGGCTACTGCCAGGCCCGCTGCACCTATTGCCAGAATTTTCCCTTGAGCCAGGGTGGATTGGGACATCGCGTTGGTCCCGAACGCCTGGCAGATATGATGCTCTACTTGCAAAAGAAGAAGTGTCACAACCTGGATCTAGTTACACCCACCCATTTTGTACCACAAATCCTGGCCGCCCTCGTGCTTGCCTGTGCTAAGGGTTTGCGGCTGCCCATCGTTTATAACTGCGCCGGATACGAAACCCTGGAAACGCTCAAGTTGCTGGACGGAGTCGTAGATATTTACCTGCCGGACTCGAAATATTCTGACGATAAAAATGCCCTGCGCACCTCCAAGATGCCCCATTACGTCGAATCCAACCAGGCCACTTTGCGCGAAATGTATCGACAGGTCGGCACACTGCAACTCGACGAAGAAGGGATTGCACGGCGCGGACTCCTGATTCGCCACCTTGTGATGCCGGAGGATATCTCAGGAACACGCGAGGTGCTGCGCTGGATAGCGGAGGAGTTAGCTCCTGATACGCCTGTCAGTTTAATGGATCAGTATTTTCCTGCCTGGAAAGCGGTGAACGATCCTGTATTGAATCGCCGGCTCACCTGGACTGAGTACCGGGCTGCGATGGATGCCCTGGAAGAATTTGATTTGACCGCAGGGTATGTACAAGAAGACCTGATGGAGCTAGACACGACATCCAATGTGTAAGACATGCGTATCTCTACAGAGATGGATGCTCCGTGCTATAATCTGAAGCGATAGTAAATTTAAAACGATACTCAAGAGAGGCGGCGGCGACCGCTTCTCATTTTGGTGATGTGCAAAGATGCCCGAAACGGAGAGCCTCTATGAATGATACGGCCACTTTGAGCCGCTTATTTGCCTTTATCCAACCCGATCTCGACCAGGTTGACGTCACCTTTGAGGAACGAGCAACCTCTGGACTCGACATCCTTAACTCTGCATCGATGCACGCGCTTGGTTCACCTGGCAAACGCCTCAGAACAGCGCTCACACTGCTTGCGGGCAAATTGAATACGTATCGCTTCGATAAGCTATTACCCTTGAGCGTAGCTTTCGAAATGGTTCACCTGGCGACACTTATTCATGATGATATCGTAGATGATGCGTTAACTCGCCGTGGCAATCCCACTGTCAATGCTATATGGGGCAATAACATCGCTATCCTGCTGGGGGACTACTACTTTGCGAAAACAGCCGGGTTGATTGCCGACATCAATGATAATCGCATTGACCATCTCTTTTCGGATACAGTAGCCACCGTGTGCGAGGGTACGATCATGGAGATGATGACTGCCGGCCGGATTGATCTTACCATTGAGAGCTACTATGAGAAAATCAGTCGCAAGACCGCCTGCTTGATAGCAGCGTGCTGCAAGGGTGGCGCTATTGTCAGCCAGGCATCCGACGAGGAAGTTAATCTCTTGTATGAATATGGGATAAACCTTGGCATAGCCTTTCAAATCATCGACGATATCCTGGATTACACCGAAGACCAGGCGACCATCGGCAAACCTGCGGGGAATGATTTGCGCCAGGGCATGGTAACGTTACCGCTGATCTACGCTTTACAGAAGCAACCACGGAATGGGCACTACCAGGACGTATATAATCTGCTGAATGGAGCAACCCATCGTGAAGAAGACATACTTTCTGTGGTCAATTGGGTTGTTATGGGAGCAGGCCTGGAGCGTTCCCGCGTCGACGCTTACGCGTATGCGGACAAAGCAAGAGAGGCATTAGCTCACTTTCCTCCCTCGCAAGGACGCCAGGTTCTGGATGAGCTTATCGACTTCGTTGTGATGCGTAAGCATTAAAATGAGAGGACGCAATTCGTTGCGTCCTCTCATTTTAATGCTCAGGTTATATTCCAATACGGCTCAGCACTACCAGTACGATGCAACTCACCAGGATGAGACAAAGCAAGAGGGTAGCATTCAAGCCATCATTACCCGCCTTCATTGGCGGTAGCTCCTCGGGGCGTGGTAGTAATGATACTTCCTCATCAAATTCATCATTTGTGTTCAGTGGTATCGGCAATGCCTGGGCAACACTGGCGGATTGCTGTTGCCTGGACATGTCTGCTCGCTGATCATTTCTGGACCGCGGGGACGGATTACTGCGTTCAGAGACAACACTGCTCTTATCAGGTACAAGTGTTCCCCTCACTGAACGCATAGCCAGCAAATCCTGGCGGAACTCAGATGGGCGTTGATACCGCTGGTTAGCAACCGCCCGCAGCCCTTTTGCCAGAATAGCATCAAATGCGGACGAGACATTGGGATTGATACGTTGTGCTTGAGGAACACTGCCACCAATACTTGCCGGGACACTACCAGTCGCGGCATGATAGGCGGTGGCAACTAGCGAATACAGATCTGTTCGTACATCTGCCACCCCGCGAGCGAACTCTGGCGCAGTATAAGGCGAAAGGCGAGAGCGCTCCAGCCCTGCAATGTATTGAGTTGCTCCACCAGCAAGCACAATTGAGAAGTTAGTAAGGATGTAGTGTGTGCCATTACGGCCAATGATGATATGCTCTGGCCGTATCAAACCATGCACTAACTGAGGAGACTGTTGTGTTAGCAGGTCCAACACGTCCGTCATCTGAAGGCAACACTCTATCACTTCATGCTCTGGCAACGCGCGTCCACTAAAACGCATACGCGCCATTAAGGACTCACCCTCAACCGGTTCAAAAACAAAGAAGCTTCGCCCCTGGTCACTAAAAGCATCCCATAGTGTGGGAATACGCGGATGTCTACCGACTGAAGCCAGTGACACTGTGGCAGTACGTAGAATCGTTTGCGCCATAACCGAAGTACTTTCAGGCAAAACCATCTCGCAGATTGTCACCTGTGAAGCTCCCCGCTGGGAGTCCTTGCCAGTCCAGGTTGCTTCAAAAACGCCTGATAACCAGTCCTGGCGTTCTTGCAATTCCTGGAGGCGATAGCGACCACTACGCAAAAGTACTCCCGGCAGGAGAGGTCGAATATTCGAGCCTGATGCACTGGTGTTAGTTCTCATAGGCCCAGGTCTACTGGGCGCCTGCTGAAACGAATCCACCGGCCGCGCTTCCTGCTGATTTGGCGCGTTCCGTACCGGAGATTCCGCAGGAAAGAGATTTGCGCGCGACTGCAATGGTGGTGTCTGGGCTGGCGTTTGCTGGAAACGCACATCCTGCTGCTGTTGATCTGTCGTGCGATTGAACGGTGGCGGGGTTCGCACGCTGCTCTTGAAGGATAATGAATCTGTTCTGGGCGCCCTTGTTTGTGGTAAACCATGCTCCTCCGGGGTGGAATTTTTCCTCAAGGCATTTTTCTCGAAAGCTGGTTTGGTGAGTGCACCACTAGAGGCAGAAGGTGGTTGATTTGATCCAAAGGTTGAGTCTTGTTGAGGCATAGGCCCTGGTGGTGCAGGCCGTGTGGTGCGTGGAAAGCCCGGAGGAACCGGGGTTGTTGGTCCACCCGATTGCTGCTTTGGGCCGGACAATCTGCCGGATTGTTGATTACCTCGCTGAGGCGAATTGTGCAAACGTGGTAATGGCCCAGACGGATTAGCGGTGCGAATTATAAATCCGCAATGAGTGCAAGAGCCCTTAGTTGCATCCCACTCATTGCCACAACGCGGACATAGCATGATGTGCCCCTCTCTGTGCCCCTAAGACCAGTACTGACTTAACATAACGTAAACCTGCTGCGCGGGGAGTTCCGTCCAACATGACTGATACAGCCATTCATAAATAAAGCCCGAGGTCCCAGGCTACCTCGGGATCAGGCATTGATCTATCAGAGCATGTTCTCACAAACAGTATAGTAAAAGAGAACATGCGTAACTGTCAATACTCATACCCAATATTACTACTACCTCTACCTCGTATCATTTCTTGAGATTACGGCCGATGGGTGCCAATCCTGCTAAAAATACCTCCAGCGCTTTAGCCAGTTCATACAGTTGGGTCGCTTCAAACACTGTGACCTCGTGGTTCGCATGAGCGACCTGGTAGAGCAGCTGAACGGCGGGATGCTTTGTGGCCGTACTCGTTTCGCCAACGGCGGAGCCGAGCAGGGAAGCGCGCATAGCATCTACACTGGCATTCACTTCCTCGAGATTTGCGATGTCTATGAAACTGGCAGGCTTGGGCTGGTTTTTCCCCTTTCCCCCACCTCCCCGGCTGGCTTCCCATTGGCGGCGGGCTTGTTTTCCGGCTGAGCAATAACAGAATTCGGGATGTTCGGAATCCGAGTTTTGCAAGCCAGTATCATCACAGATTGGGCAGATAGGCATAGGTGGCCTCCTCACTCACTCATAATCTGGTATATTTCAAAAACTACCTTGCACTATACCATAATTCCTACCCCATAGCACGTCGTGCTACTACGAAAGCCTTTGATGCCCACTTATATAATCTTTAAGCATCTCTTCACAGTCAAAAGCCAAATGCCCAAAGACCTCTTCAGGCGTGCGCCAGCTTAGCTCGCCCTCACCAGAACCATGAGGAGACCCGCTCACAATAAATCCCTTATAAGCAATTGCAACTGCCCGAAAACGTGGATCACGCTTGAGTGATGAATAGACGCCCACGAGGCTGGTAATGTTGACGTTGTAGCCTGTCTCTTCGCGTGCCTCACGCAGCACACATTGCTCTACCGTTTCCCTGTGGCGCACGATGCCACCTGGGATGGTATAACCTAACCCATCCGAGCGGTCAATCAGTAGAATTTTACCGTCTTGCTCAATAATGATACCGGCACCGAGCAGGGGAGAAATTTGTCCAAATGTAAAAAGAACGATCACCCGGTAGGCCAGGCCCGCTAATAGCCCCTTAATCTTCTCTTTCATGGTTGTTTGTCTTCGTGGTTGTCTATCATCGCTCTAAGCCCCATGTAAAGCTCCTTCGTTGTACTTCCTCTTTATGTGATATAAGGTATGCTACTGTATAATAATGTTGGTGTCAAATAGTGGAGCTATGCGAGGTCGGTAACTATTCAGCAGGGGGTTCCAAGGGGCCTTGCAGGCCCCTTGGAACCCCCTGCTGAATAGTTACGAAAAATGATAAAGTCGCCTTGGCTTCGTTCCTGCGTGGGAAGCGTTACATCAATGGGTAAACAGGAGACAAAAAATGTCTTGGAAGACATGCATCTCAGTTTCCGACGATTTGGCGCAGTTGGTTCACAATCCCATCTAATTCGTTAGCAGCTTCGCTCGTGGACTTCGCTCCTGACGCAAGCTGCTCTGCCACCTCGTCTGTCACCTTAACTGCAGCTGCTACCTTATTATTGGTCTCTTCCTGATAGGCAATCGCTTTCTCGAAATACAGACCTATACTCACCATCTGTTTTACAGTATTTATGCTTGTTTGCATATCCACATATCGCTGTTCTAGCAAACCCCCACCGATTTCGTTAAGGCGGCGCGCTGCTATCTTCGAGGCGTTTGTATAGTATTGTTGGGATTTGAGACCAGTCTTTGAAGCCTCTACGATCCAGACCTGCTCCGATGACGCGTTCTTTTCTCTTTCCGATAGCTGGTTGAGTACATGGCTGTTTTTAACAAGAGATTTTACAGAGCGCAAAATCGGGGAAGAAATACGATAACCTACCATCCAACCAACAATTGCCACAGGCAAGAGTATAGCAGCAGCGATCAGGACGATAATGAGCAACTGTTGATTCGCTACAGCAATGACCTCATTCACGGGCGTCGATACAAAATAGGTCCAGGGGACTGTCGACAGCGGACGCCGGGTGACTTGAAATAACTCATTCTTTCCGGCTGGTACTTCCTGAAATGTTATTGGCGGCTTAGGCTGGCTTTGCATGCTACTCAGAGTAGCATCTGCTGAAACAGGTATGGTGCTGTTCTTTCCAAAACGATTTTCATCTACGATATTCTGTTGTATCTTTGCATTGAGAGGAGCGACGGATGTAAAGAGAGTGGTCGGATCAGGATCGATAACCCGCACACCGTTCTGATCAAGTATGAAGGCATAACTACCGGAGCCATTTACTCCATTTTCGCTGTTAACAATGCTTCTAACAGTATCAAGATCAAGCGTATCGCGCACAACGCCCAATAACCTTTTCAGCGTAGTTGAATAAACCGGGGTGTATAACTCGACCGTGGATTTATGTGCTACGGGATCGTAGTACACATTCGACACGAACTGCTGACCTTTTGCTATTTGCTGTGCATCTTCTGGAGGAATCATGTACTTCCCATGCGGCACTGGTTTCAGACCGTACAGGGAATAGTACAGGAGGAGCTTTCCCCGCGGATCGAAAAATGTTACAAGTGTTACATCGGGATCGACCAATTTCTGGATAGCAAGCCCATTTTGCAAGATCGTAGGTACATTTTGTTGATCTCCCGCTGGATCCAGGAGATACTGTTGAACCAGGGGGGTGTAGTCTAAACTTTTTAATACTAACAATTTCTCTGCGAAATAATTATCGATTAACTGAGCATGTGTCTGCGCATCAGTTTCCATTGTCCTGCTAGCCTGGTTTATCAACGTGGAACGAGACTGCAATTCACTAATGACCAGTGTGAGAAGGAGTGGTAAAATGGACGCTGCTATCAACCACAAAGAGATGCGTATGGACAATGGAAGCGACTTTCTTGTAGATGACTTTTTCTGAGACATTTGCGCTCCTGTCTATTTGTGGGCGCTGGTGTGCCTTTGGCACCTGCCCTGGCCCTTCTGTTAATTCTCTAATCAGTGGTGCCCGTTTACAATGAAAACTCAGGGGTACTCATTCGGAAAGGCGACTCAAGGCGAACAATATACCGATTGATATCGCTGTATGCCATTTTGCATTGCTGTATGCCAGAAGTCAATCAAATAGTACTACTTGGTCATCTAACAACTACTGCTTGGAGTATAGGGAGCTAAAGTGTGGGGAAAGAAGCCGGAGAAAGTCAGTATCTGCGTCTTTGCAGACATTTTCATAACATGATATGCTTGTGTTAAGCAGGTATGTTAATCAATGCCCCAGGGGAATCTTCTTCCTGGTTTTTTGAGGAGTGAGCGTCATCAGCAGGAGTAGCATACCCATGGCGCCGCAAAAAGAAACGATCACGAATAGTCTCGCCAATGTGATCCAGGTAATCCAGCTTGGTTGGAAATCTGGTGTGCTGATCGTCGAGCGTGGAGAAGGCGCGACATTTGAAGAGGGCATGATTACATTTGTCAACGGGCAGGCGGTGGAGGCTCTAACGGCGTTTTTTAACGGTCAGGATGCTTTACGCTGGCTCGGTAGTTGGGGAACCTGTCGCTATGCGTTTATTCCTACGCAGACCTCCGAGATTCCTTCCATTCCTGCTCCCGTTAGCACCCCTGCATTCGAGCAGGGAATGACGGATACTAAAACACATCCGCGCATCCCAATATCTCCCTTGCGAGAATCTGCTGCTAGAAGACAGGCAAGCAACGGCAGGACAGGGCAGGTCAATTCGCTCATGCCTGCATCTACCGTTCCTCATCTTGTGAAATCCCTTGAGGAGTCACTGCATCATGTCGAGCAACTGGGCTTATCACGCCAGCACCGGCGCCTTTTGTTGCTGGTCGACGGGCAGCGCAACATCGCAGACATGGTGCGTTTGATAGGACGCACACAGTATGAAATACAGCAATTGCTGGTGGATTTAGAACAGGCTGAAATCATCCGGTCATAGAGCTACAGGGAAGGCAACTTTAGGACTCAATATCTTCCTGAGACTCAGGCATCTGCGTACCCACAGTTGCCAGGGCAGCGACAACCTGTTCAGCTACACACTTAAAAGCTGCCGATACGGGCGATTCTGGCATACTCACGACCACCGGCTGCCCCTTATCACCGCTCACAGCAGTAGCAGGATCAAGCGGTATTGCGCCTAGCAGTGGCAGGCTGTCGAGCAGAGCACGTGGCTCGTCACTGGAGGGAAAAATATCAACCCGTTCGCCGCAGTGGGGACAAACGAATCCACTCATATTCTGCACCAGGCCAAGTACAGGTACGCCTGCATTCTGGAACATCGCAAGTCCCTTGGCCGTGTCAATGCGAGCGATATCCTGTGGAGTCGTGACTAGAATAGCCCCATCGAGTTGCAGTTCACGACAGAGCGTCGCCTGTGGTTCACCATTACCGGGAGGCAGATCAATAATCAGGTAGTCAAGCTCACCCCAGTTTACAGTGTAAAGAAGCTGACGAATGAGCAAACCCAACACATCAGGAATAGGTGCCACTGCCTGCTCTTCTCCAATAAAGAAACCAACAGACATCACCTTGACGCCATAGCGCAGCAACGGTTTAAGCATCTTGTCAGGAGACAGTTTCCCTCGCTGCCCCAATGGTAAAGTCGCGCTCCAACCCTGGCTCTCTCCGCGCTTGCGTATGCCTAACATCATTGGAACGCTGGGGCCATATAGATGAGTAATCTGATCTATACGAGCTCGGTGATTATGTCCTAGCAAAATTCTGCTCCATCAACAATTGTAAGTAATAGCCGGCTTGATTCCATCTTTGCTAGTATACGGGTGCTTCGTGTATTTGGCAAGGTTAGGAGTGCACAATGGCTGGACTCTAGTGGTAGGCAAGCGAGCGAATCGCGCTCCTACGACCCATCTCTTCTCGTTTGTTCACTTTCACATGCCTGGTTGATTGCTACCACTAATTCATACTCCCGAGAAGAGAGATGAAAGTGGTGAAGAATAAGATTTTATGGCATAATGGACATAAGGTGAGTAAAATTCCTGGCTTGGGGCTACAGGTAGTCACCTGCAACATAAGCCACATGAAGATACAAGACACAAACGCTACAAGTGATACAAATGATACAAATGACACAAATGATACAAATCGTAAGATCGGAGTTTAGTCTCGAAGATATATGGATATTCTTGTTATATAAACCAGCTACGCAGCATGGCAAAACATTGACCACCTTAGTTTAGGAGAATTTTGTGTACCGCCTACTGGCTATAGACCTCGATGGAACCTTACTCACTCCCCAAAAACTCATTACGCCAAGAACCTATAATACGCTGCGCCAGGCTGCTGAAGCAGGCATAACTATCGTCATTGCCACAGGCCAGACACTTTCAGTATTACAAAATGTCTGCGCTGAACTGCCCCTCAGCGTACCGCAGATTATCGAGAATGGAGCTATTATCGCAGATATACACAGCGGCGAGATTCTTCACGAACAACTCCTCCCGCCTGAACACATCTTGCCTGTACTTGCCACACTAAGGGCTTTCGGTCTGAACCGGGCGTATCATACCCTGCACCGTGTCTATGTTGATAAGGATACGCCACGCGCTAGCAACTGGTATCGCCCTCCAGTCCCTCCGGCGGTTGAAGTCGAAGATGTCGCCAGTCTCTATCCCCTATCGTGTATCAAAGTAGCAGGGATCGGCGAAGCAGGTACGCTGCGAGACAAGCGCAAAGAACTGGAGCGCATCTTTGACGGGCACCTCCATGTCACCCAGTCTTCGTTTGACATAGTGGAATTCTTGCACCCGGAAGCCTCTAAGGGCAACGCTCTGCGCATTATCGCCTCAGACCTCGCCATCAAACCCGAAGAAATTGTGGCCTTTGGCGATAATCACAATGATATTGGGATGCTGCGGCTGGCAGGCCTGGGTGTTGCCATGGGCAACGCGCACGAGGAAGTGAAGGCGGTGGCAGATTATGTGACAGGCAGCAATGCCGAAGAGGGCGTTGCTGCCGCGATCGAAGAGTTGATTCTACCAACACTCAGATGATTTTGAGTTCCTTACCCACCTTCTCGAAAATGCCCAGCGCCTTCGAGAGTTCCGCGCGAGTATGCAGCGCAGTCACAATCGTGCGCACGCGACATTTATCAGCAGGCACGGTGGGATAGACGATACCCTGCGCAAATACTCCCTCCTCGAAGAGACGGTTACTCAAGCGCATCGCCAGGGCACCTTCGCCCACTATCACAGGCGTAATTGGTGTTTCGCTGCGGCCCGTATTGAATCCAAGTTGTTCCAGGCCGCGCTTGAAGAAGTAGGTGTTTTCCCAGAGACGATCGACCAGGCTACTGTCTTCCTCCAGGACCTCTATGGCGGCGATACAGGTCGCAACTACAGAGGGTGGATGCGAGGTGCTGAAAAGTACGGGGCGGGCGCGTTGCAAGAGAAAGTCACGCATGTCCTGGCTGCAGGCGACGTAGCCACCCAATGCGCCAATACCCTTGGAGAGGGTGCCAATCTGTAACGCCACGCGGCCATCCAGGCCGAAATGATTGACGGTGCCACGCCCATTTTTGCCCAGCACACCGCTGGCATGCGCGTCGTCAACCATCACAAATGCACCGTATTCTCCGGCGAGATTGACGATCTCGGGTAAAGGGGCTATATCACCATCCATGCTAAAGACCCCATCGCTGATGACCATCACCTTATTGGCACCCCTGGACTCCTCCAATACACGACGCAGGCCTGCCATGTCTTTGTGTGGGTAAATTTTGCGCGGCGACTTGCTTAGGCGTATACCATCGATGATACTGGCGTGGTTTAGCTCATCGCTGATAATCATGTCGCCTTCCTGCATGAGGGCAGAGATGACACCCAGGTTTGTCGCGTAACCCGACTGTAGGGTGAGCGAGGCCTCGGTGTGCTTGAAACGCGCCAGCTTCTCCTCCAGTTCATTATGCAGTGTCATTGTACCTGCGATAGTACGAACCGAGCCAGAGCCGACCCCATATTTCTCGATGGCCTTTATGGCAGCCTCGCGCAGCCGTGGATGAACGGTCAGCCCCAGGTAGTTATTTGAGGAAAGCGTGATGACCTCGTGACCATCAATGATTACGGTGGCCTTCTGTTCCGTTTCAAGCACACGAGGCCTGTTAAAGATACCTTTTGCACGCAGCGCATCTAATTCGCTTTTCAAATAATCTTGCAGCTTATCCATGTTGCTCCTCTTTTGGGCGCAATAAACGCGCCCCTACATCAAAACGTCAGTACTATTTTACCGCAATCGCCAGATTTCATGATCTCCATAGCCTCATGAATCTGTTCAAAGGGGAGAGTATGCGTGATTACCTGTTTCAGATCAAGTTGCCCTGTTTCCAGGATTCTGCGCGTGCGATACCAGGTATCGAAGATAAGGCGGCCAGTTATACCAAGCACGGTTGCGCCTTTGAAGATGATATCGTTCGCCAGGTCCAGTTCGACCATATTTGAAGGGAGGCCAAGCAGTGACACACGGCCACCATTGCGCAGCACTTTGAAACTTTGCCGGATGGCGAGTGGATGACCAGACATTTCCAGTACCACATCGACGCCCAAACCATCTGTGACATCCAAAATTTTCTGCACCGGGTCAACTTCACGAGGATCGATGACGTAGTCTGCGCCCATCTTTGTCGCAATCTCGAGACGTTTGTGGTTGGGTTCTATCGCAAAGATGGTACTGGAGCCAGAGGTGCGAGCCAGGCCTACAGCCCATAGACCAATTGGACCACAGCCGAAAACGGCTACGGTCATGTCGGCAATTTCACCCGCGAATGTGGCGTGTACCGCATTGCCAAACGGCTCTTGAATAGAGGCTACACTATGATCGATTTCTTTGCCTGTTTTCCAGGCAACGCTCTCGGGAATAGCGATATACTGGGCAAATGCGCCATCCCGGTCTACGCCCAATATTTGGACATTGCGACAGACATGGGCCTGTCCGGTGCGACATTGGTAGCAGTGACCGCAGGCTATGTGGGTTTCGGCTGTGACAAAATCACCAGGGACAAGTTCAGTTACTTCTTTTCCTACCTCTACGATTTCACCAGCGAACTCGTGCCCAAAGATACGAGGCGTCTTCACGCGGTTCTGCGCCCACGCATCCCACTCATAGATATGCATATCTGTGCCACAGATGGAGGCCGCTTTTACCTTCACCAGCACATCACGTGGGCCAATTCGAGGAATATCAACCAGGGCAACCGTCGCTCCAGGCGTCGCCTCCACTTTGAGGGCCGCCTTCATTTTTCCATTCACTTCGTGTTATACCTCCGCCATTGGATTTTATTCAGTTGTGCGAACATTGGAAAACTACTAAAGTAATTATGCGCCTTCCCCTATTCGATTGCAAGCATTACGGTAATCGTGCCCAGGGCTTCTCAAACGTCGCTCTGATTGGCAGCAAGCCCCCACCCCAGATTAGTAAAGAGCGGGTTGCCGGTTTGGCGCGGGAGCGCCAAACCGGCAACCCGCTCTTTACTCTTTTTTTGGGGGGGGGAGGGGAAGAGGAAAAAGACCGTTGAGAAGCCCGGTAATCGTGTCGGTTTTATGTAAAACTGGTTTCTTCTCCGAACCCGAAAAGCCCGGATTGAGCTATTCTGATGTAGTAGACGCTTTGAGCCAACGTTAAGTATATGCCATCAACTTGCTGCCGGTGCAAGCGAAATGCTCTTGCGTGTTCTTCTGACCAGAAGAAGACGGAGTTCCGTCAATAGTCGTGAATGATGTTCGAACCCTCGAAATGTCCCCAGTCAACCTCAGGCACGAACAACAACGGAGCCGCGCCAGTCTCCTTGATGCTCCACTTCAACTCACTATTCAGCATGAAGTGAAGCTCTTGACCACAGTGGGCACACCGGGTTTCAATCTCAACCGAGATTTTCTCGTGACGTAAGCGCCCTTGCACGAAAGGCGTCGCTAGCGCGTCTTCCGCTCAAGCAGCAAATACATGCTCCCCCGTGCTGAAGTTCAAGCGATGCGGTGTTTTCTCCGTGGTAACCGGAAACGCCCAGCTTACCTCACCAGCATCGTTACGAACCAGGAGAAACAGGTTCTTTTCGAGATCTCCAAGAACTGTGGTAACTCTGGAAAGAGGAAGGTTTATTCTGCGCGGGATTTCTTCCGGTCTCAATGGCTTTCCCTGGTTGCGCGGTAACTCGCTTACCACGAAGTTCCGTACAAGGTGATGATCACCCGTCATGAAGCGTAATCTTGTTGCCGTGTGTTCTCGTGCACCCGCGAGGTGCTTTCTCCAATCATCAGCGGACACCTCGTGAATCCTCTCTCCTCTGCCGATCATGACAAAGTCTTTCATCTGTGCCCCTCCTCGCGATGCTTTTTTTGGTCTGTGCTCAGCACATATTCCGTGAACCGGTGACTCGCGCTCACGTCATAATCCATACCATAGACTTCCTTGAGCTGCGCAATACGCTGGAGCGTTTCCTCGCTAAAAGGAGTCTTGCTCTCAAAAACATGCAGGGTAATCCCTTCGAGCAGATCACCAAGAGTTATGTCGAAATATTCTGCGAGAGCTTTGAGCACCTTTACCATTTTCTTTTCCATCCTGACGCCGATCTGTACGCGCTCAATGGAGATGCCGCTATCTTCCGGGTGGGAGTTTTCTTCAAGCCTGGCCATAATGCCTTTCCTCCGCTGCTGACTCAGTAATACATCTTGCAATGGTTGACAAAGGTAACAATGTAACTATGTACCAGTGTAACACAGCGATAACAAAATAATCAAGAACAGGCAAAAAAGAGAATTGAAAGGCAAACCATTCATCAAAATGAGGTACAATCACTATAACAAGGTATGACTAACACGAGAGGAGCAGCATGAATCAATCCGAATGGACACTAGACACGCTACTTGTGCATAGCAGTAAACTTAGCCGTACGACGAGCAATTCAGGCAACCCTACGGTGCAGCCCATCTATACCAGCACCACCTATCTTCATAGCAACGCCGGTGCGCTTGACCAGGCATTTAGCGGGCGGCTTCCTACTGGCGAGTATAATTATGTCTATGCACGCCAGGGTAACCCAAACGCCCAAACGCTCGAGGAGGTACTGGCGCGGGCAGAGGGTGGTGTTGGAGCAGTTGTTTTCGGCTCCGGTATGGCAGCCATTCACGCTGCACTGCTGACCGCGGGCCTCGCGCCTGGAACAAAGATACTGCTAGCGCAAGACCTCTATGGCCCAACTATTGGATTGCTACGCTCGATCTTTGTACCTGTAGGGGTGCAATTGGCGTTGTATAACCTGTGCAACGCCAACGTCGCAGAAATCATCCGCGCCGAGCAACCTGATGTCATTTTCGTAGAAACGATCTCCAATCCTTTGGTTAAAGTAACCGATCTAGAAGCTATCAGTACGGCTGCTCGTGAGGTGGGAGCGCTGAGCATCGTTGATAGCACATTTACTACACCTTATCTTGTCCGGCCGATTGAGCATGGCTTCGACCTGGTTGTGCATAGCGCAACAAAGTATTTCGGTGGACACGGTGACACTACCGCGGGAGCCGTCATTAGCGCCCGGAACTCAATGGTCGAACAGTTGCGCACTTACGCAACGATGTTAGGCGCAATGCTTGGCCCTTTTGATGCATATCTGATAACTCGCGGTTTGAAAACTTTGACACTGCGCATGGAGAGACAGTGCAACAATGCTTTACGGGTCGCCCGTTTCCTGGAAGAGCACCCGGCGGTTGAGCGAGTACATTATCCAGGCTTACCCAATCATCCCCAGCATAAGCTCGCTACTCGCTTGCTCACGCAGGGGCGCTATGGAGGGCTGCTCGCGTTTGAGCTCAAAGAACAGACTCGTGAAGCTGCCTATCGCTTCATGGATAAGCTGCGACTCTGCCTGCCGGCAACAACACTCGGCGATGTCTACTCCGAGGTAAGCTACCCGCCGATGTCTTCGCATCGCAACTTGACCGCACATGAGCGCCAGGCATTCGGTATTACAGATGGCTGTATCCGGCTATCTGTAGGTATTGAGGACGCCGGGGACATTATCAATGACCTGGATCAGGCCCTGGCAAACTGATATGCATGCTTGTGTTGAAACTTGCCATTGTGGATACACGTGTGTATTTTGTGTTAAGATGAAGCGGTACAGCTTGTACCCTCTTAAACTGAGCGAGGTGTATTTGCCATACAGCCATTAGAGGAAAGGAGCACAGACATGGGCAGGTTTTTAAGGAACGTACTCATTGGTATTGGTATTGGCTTGCTTATCGCTCCAATGCCAGGCGAAGAGCTGCGCCGTCTTTTGAGTGAGCGCTTCCAGGGGGTTCTTAGGTCCCTTTCTGAGAACGAGCAGCTAAAACGATACACGCAGCAGTTTACCGGCAAACCCTCACAGGCCGAAAGCGATTTGAAGCATGTTGCCGAAGAAGCATTTGAAAGCACACAAGGCGACACGCTTGTAAAAGAGCCATTTAAGCCTGCATATCCTGAGTTCGTAAATCCGGAGTTGAATCCCAATCCCTAGAGTACGCACTAGAGGTCCCTACAAATGTTTCCGCCCAAAGTAACCGCCACGTCTGTGAGCGGGAGCAGGGATATAGCGCTCCGCTTCGGCGGCAATGGCTCGCCCGGTAAGGATCGCTTCATGCGCCCATAGTAAGTCTTCGCCGGAAACATCCGTTTTGCCTTTTTCCAATGCACGCATTGAGGCAGTAATACAAACCTCGCGGAAATGGCTGCCGGGTTGCTTCAAAAGTTGTGCAGCAATGGGCGCGTGCTCTTCCTCACGATAGGCGGAACCGAGGAAATGTTTGAGGAAGCCGATGGCAAGCTCCGTATCTTCGACCAGGCCAATCTCAATTAATGCGTCGATACGTCCGGGGCGGTCGCGAATGCGCTGATCGATTTTCTCAGGATCATTGCTGGTCGCCAGCAAAAGTGTCCCTGCTGGATTATCGGGCGTAGCTACCCCATCGAGAGTATTCAGTACCAGTTGTTGCTCAGAAGGGTTAGAGACAAACATTTCAAAATCTTCGACTAAGACGAGCGTGGGAAGCTGGCTCTCCGCCGCCAGGTGCAAGGCACTTGTAAGCTGCTGCCATGCGCTGGTATTGCGGTTATAGGGGGGAGCGCAGACATAACATACCAATCCACCCTGCCTGGCGTGAAATGCGCCCTCAGCTTTGAGCAGAGTTGTCTTGCCTGTACCGGGCGGGCCGATCAATAACACTTTACGCAGGCGCGGCACTCGTAACGCTTCATAACGCTTCAACATTTCCTTGTCGAAGATGCGGCGTTGCGCAGCCACGTGCTCTAAGGTTTCTTGTAGAAGTATCACGTCATCAAAAGATGACTTCTTGATTACCTCCGCGAGTTCGTCGTTGCCTCCGATAATTTCAATAGAGCCACGGCGTGTGCGCCGCCAGATGGTAACGTACAGGTCATCCAGTTGCTTCAGAAAAGCCAGCCATTCATCCTGGTGCCCGTAGGGAACGGCGGTGAGTGTTAGAGAATCGCTGTTATCAGAATCATAGAAGTAGACAGAGAGCGCTTTCCAATCGCTGCCGAAGGTATAACACACCCAGCTATAAGGAGCGGCTGGAACGGTACCGCGCTCGCCAATGTCTGCCTGTCGCAGCATATCAGCTTTGAGGAGAAGACCTACTTCTCCAGTCGCTGCGATCCCATGAGCATACTCAGGGGCGCTAAGCCGTTCCCACTTCTTGAGTTGCCCAAAAAGGGGCTTCTTACGCTGCTTGCCATTGGCCACAAGTTGATCAAGTAGCAGAGGATGGTGCTCTAACTGAACCCTTCTCTGCATCGGTGAGGCAAAGATAAGAGGCTCCTGCTCAAGTTTCAATTCTTGCCAGAGTTCCTTTAATGCCTGTGCTGCTACCTCACGGCGTAGTGTGGGCATATGTCGTGTTACTCCCCCATTCACCGACTTTGATTCATTGTCTGACGGCGGAAGCTCAATATGTTTTAGCTGCTCCGTGTTTTCCATAGTTTTTGTGCAGGTTTGGTCTTATCCGCTAATAAAGAGACGCCAGTGGTTTTTACCTCATCGATATTACTATCGGATTTGCGTTTTGTCAAGGGTTTTGCATGAATCAAGGGTTTTGCATGAATCAAGGATCTGGCTCGCCATATTTTTTGGGTTATTTTTAAATTGATGAGCAGTAAGAAGATACCCATACAGATGCAGGAATATTACGCCTGGTTCTCTGGTTCCTTATGCATATCAACACAGGCGTGATGACGGGTCGTATTCACTGCGTATGCCTGACGTATTTCCCAGGTATGATGTCTTTCGCCTCTCTACCCTCCGCCGGAGACATCACATTCAGTATATCTGCATGGGGATCAACAACGAGGTCGTTGTTGACCGAAAGCACGCCTGGGAAGCTTTTCGCTATCTCTTCGGCGGCAGCTTTCTGCTGGTCGTTATGAACAGCACCGCTTAGCCGCACTACCCCCAGGCGCGGATAGACACCTATCGGAAGGTCACGTGTGCGCTCATCCTGAGCTAACGCCCGCGCCAGGTCAGCAGCCAGCTTATCATCAGGAACCAGGCGATTCTTGATCTCCAACAAGCCTTCCACACCCAATACCTGGTCCTCCACTATGTCTGAGCGAAGCGAGCTGGAGATATTTCCATCCAGGTATAACACACTATCGAGCACATGAATGCTTATCGCTTTCAGGTCAATATGCAGAGGGGTAAAATCATAAAGAATAGATTCCACTTCTTGCTGGAGTACGCTATCCGAGCGATAGGGAGGTAGGATTTTCAGTTTATCATCGGGGATAGTAACTGTCACCTTGTCGGCTGCCAGTGTAGTAACATATTCTTGCTGCAGCAGAGTATCCTGTCCTGGACGTAAATCGTGAGCTACGATGTAGGCCAGCTCGCCATTCTCCGGATGCACGGCACTGAGCATCAGAGAGCCTTTAGCAGCGGAAGCAGCGTTCTCAACAATACTCTTATGATCAAGCTTTGCCCCGCCTTGCCCTTCTTCCTTGGCAGCGGCCACATCTGCACGCTTTACGCGCAGCGTTACACCATCACCTGTGGCCGAAACAACACTATCAAATGGAAGAGTGACAGTTTTTCCAAAAAGACGACCCTGCTTCACACCTATATGGGTCATGCGCTGTGTCGCGGGATCAAATATGATATAAGCCAGGACACCATCTTCACCATCAGAGCAAAATATCTTGTTGCCAAAGTGAAACTTCAGCATTTCGGAGATGAGGGTAGTTTTCTGCATTAGACCAACCTCCCACTACTAAATTTATAGACGTAGCCTGGAGAAACGCTATGTCCTACTAGAAAGTGTAGCATGTTACACTTACTCATGACAAGACAGTCAAGAACTTCTGCCGCAGACATGTCACAAAATCGGCATGAGTGGTGTCTAATATTCGCTATGCATAGTAAGGGGTTAACGATGATTAAAGGGAAAGAAGAGCATGTCGACAGACAGAAGAACAGCGCCTCTCGTTACTTCTAGCGATGAGCAGTCGTTTGAAGCCACTTTTAAGCGCTACTATCCCTTGGTCTACCAGCTTGCTTACCGCTGCACAGGGCGGCACGACGAAGCAGAAGATATCGCGCAAGAGGTCTTCTTACGTTTTTACCATATGCCGCCTCATGCCACGAGTGAGGGAGAACAACGCGCCTGGCTCTGCCGGGTGGCCACTAATCTGAGCCTGAACGCGCTCCGCACAAGACAACGCCGCACGCACCGCGAGGAGCAGGTCGGCGAAATGAACCGACATGAAATGTCCGGAGACAGCGCATACGCTAATCCTGAGCAGCAGGTGCTCGCGCAACAAAAGTCGAATGACCAGTGTTTAGATATGGGCCTCCTGGTATGCCTTCGTGACGATGAGTTGACTGCTGACGAGGCAGCGCAAGCCAGGGCACATCTAGCTTCATGCCCCGATTGTGCCGCTGATGAGCGCGGCGTGGCAAACGCCAGTCAAGAAGTGTATGGTTTGCTAGATACACTGGGTCCGCTTACGAACGAGATAGCAGACACGGCAACCGCATATGCGGCCATACAGGCCAGGCTCGATATAAAGAACGATCACGAGAATCGCCCCGCAACCGTGCAAGCATTGGTTGAGAGCAGATCACGAGTTTCTTATGGAAACAGGCGACGCCGCTATGGGTGGCTGGCTGCAGCCGCTGCGGCCGTATTGATTGCTGTGTTATTACTGCCAAATGCAGGCGCACTGGCCTACCAGTTCCTTGCGCTGTTTAGTGTGCAGCAGTTCCAGCCTGTCAGCGTAGATCCACAGAATTTTAGTAACGATCTCATGTCCTACTTGCGCGACTTCAGCGACATGCAGGTGCAATACAACAGCATACCAACAAGCATGCGTCATCCGACCCAGGCGCAGGTAAAGCAATGGATCCACTTCCCACTCCTACTGCCCGGCCACCTGCCACAAGGAGTAGGCCATACGATGAACTTCACGCTGATCGGTAGCGCCGGAGGTACTTTCACCTTTAACGCTTCAAAAGCACAGGCATACCTTAGGCAGAGCGGGCAGAGCAACATCCATATACCAGCACAACTTGCTGGTGCAACATTCACCATTACCAGCGATAGCGGTGTCATCATCCACTATGCTAGCAATTGCCGCCTGGCAAGGGTCACTGCGTTGCTCTGTAGTGGAGAAACGCCATTCTACGCGGCAGAAATCCCCAGCCCGGTTGTGCAGGCAACCGGGAAAGCATCACTCAAGGATTTGCGTGATTTTCTGCTCTCCCTACCCAGGCTGGCTCCGGAGATGCGTTCCATGCTGCAACAGCTCGACCTGGAGAAAGGCATAGTACCTTTACCCATTCCACGCGAAGTAGCAGCACAGCAGGTAGCGATTCATGGCGCACCGGGGATAGTGTTGGTAGATAACTCCTTGAAAGTAGGCGGGTTGATCTGGCAGACACGTGGTATCATTTACATGATTGCCACCACTACGGTGAGTAGCACGGATCTGCTGGATACAGCCAATTCGTTCGCTTGAACCAGCTTGAGCAACAAGGGTGTAGGGTGACCACCAGGGCTCGTCCTTTCTCCACGCTAGGTCGGCCTAAGCCCGTATATAGTAGGGGTGGGGCTTGCCCCCACCCTGGAGTGGTGCGGGGCAATCGCTCATGAAACGCGTACGTTCGCACTTAGGGGCTTGCCCCCTGCACCCCAAAATTCGGGGATGACCCATATCTGAGGAAATGTCATTCATGAGCCAGAAGGACATGGTGCCTGCAATAGAAGTAGAGGGTTTACGCAAAGTCTACCATCATATAGTGGCAGTAGACGATGTCAGCTTCGTCATGTATCGCGGCGAGGCCTTTGGCTTTCTCGGTCCGAACGGCGCAGGTAAGAGCACGGTGGTGAAGATACTGACGGGGCTGGTCGCGCCAACACGAGGGACTGTGCGTGTGCTAGGACATCCCGTAAGCCATCGGGAAACCCGCAAACGCATTGGCTATCTCCCGGAGCTTCCTACTTTCCACCGCTGGCTACAGGCCGGAGAATTCCTCGAATTTCATGGACGGCTCTACGGTCTACGAGGCGCCCTGCTAGAAAAACGCTGCAAGGAAGTACTTGCACTGGTCGATTTAGCCGGACGAGAGCATCAAAAGCTAGGCACATTTTCCAAAGGCATGATGCAGCGCATTGGACTAGCCCAGGCAATCCTTAATCAACCTGACCTGGTGCTGCTCGACGAGCTCGTCTCAGGACTTGATCCCGTTGGCCAGCGCGATATGCGCGAGCTGCTGCGGCGGTTGAAGGCCGAGGGTATGAGCATCTTCCTTAATTCACACCAGTTGGCAGACGTAGAGGCGCTGTGTGACCGCGTTGCCATCATTAACCAGGGGCGCATTTTGAAAGTTGGGGCACCGCACCTGCTCTTTGACGAGCCGCTGACCGTCGAGGTACGCGTGGACGCCGTAAGCAAACAACTGCTACACAGGCTCGGCTCTGTAGCGCTTGCCGTAAAGCAAGATGAAGAAAATCCGTGCCGTCTCCTGGTCGAGGTGCGGAACGACGAAGCAACGGCAGATGTCGCTGCTATCGTACACGAATGTGGAGCAAGACTCTACTCCCTGGCACCACACCGGCGCTCACTGGAACAACTCTTTTTACGTACTATCGATGCATCGAATCGTTGAAATAGGCAGTCTTCCTTGCATTTGGCATACTTCACGCTGAAGTCAGAGCGCGTGAGCTAACAATACTATTTACTGATATGTATATGAGGTGTATGCAATGGCATTATTGCTAATTACCCGTTTCACCTTACAAGAAGCTATTCGCCGCAGGCTCTTCCTGGCGGTGATTATCCTGAGCACCTTACTCCTGGTGGCATTCATCATCCTCTTGAGCGTAGCCATTAACCTTTTTCAGTCTAATAGCTCCGCAAATGGGGGTACCCTCAGCCCGCAGTTATTCTTACTAAGTGGAGGTGTATTCTTTGACATACTCATGATCTGGCTGGTCTACCTGCTGAGCAGTTTGCTGACCATCGTCCTGACCGCAGGTATGATTTCTGGAGAAGTTGAGGCAGGTACTTTTGCAGTGATCGTCCCAAAACCAATTAGCCGCACTGAAATTGTTATAGGCAAGTGGTTGGGCTCCGCACTTATTTTAGTCGTCTATACCGCGCTCATGTTCTTCGCTTTTTTAGCCGTAATTTATTGGAAAACCGGCTACTGGCCCCCACAGTCGTTCGGTGCGCTTGGGACGCTCGAACTCGGAATGCTCGCACTGCTAGGGCTTACAACCATGGGCAGCGCCTTTGTACCCACGATTGTCAATGGCGCGATCGTCCTCGTGCTATTTATTGGAGCACCTGTAGCCAGCCTCGTCCAGTTTGTTGTACAGGTCATCACGCCGGCGCAAAGCCAGGTGCTGCAAAATATTGCGACCGTCATCAACCTGATTATACCAACCGATGCCCTTTGGCACGGCACCTCATTCTTTCTGCTCCCGTCTGAGGATGCCTTCCCAATCCTGGGGCTATCTACAAATAGCTTCAACACGCCTTTCACCTCTACACAGCCGGTAGCAACGGCGCTGCTCATCTGGGTAGCATTCTACATCCTCGTGTTGCCTCTTATTGCCATCTTGCGCTTTCAACGCCGCGACCTCTAACACTCTCCCGCTTAAAGCAATCGTGCGTCTCAGGTGGTCTATGAACATCCTTACAATTTTGTCACCTTGACAGGACAGGCGTTTCTTAGTTATACTAACAATACGGAAGTACCCAACAATTGAATAGACGCAGTGTGATCTGCTCTCATCCAGAGAGGTGGAGGGTAACGGCCCGTTGAAGCCCGGCAACCCACTTGCAAAGTCGCATGAAGGGTGCCAATTCCGGCGGAGTATACCGCAAGATGAGGGGAAAGGCTATGGCGCTAGAACCCCTGAGATGCAGGGGTTTTTTGTTAGCTGCACATCCTGTACTTTCGTTGAGCAATTCAGCAATGAAAAACGTTGAAGAGGACGAGTAAACGTCTTGGACGGCTACAGAGAGTTGGCAAAGCTGAGAAGCCAGCGCCGCCCAGCGTCGAAGATGCACCTCTGAGTTGCAGGTCGAACATCCATTGGGTTAGTAGACCGAGCCGGTAGGCACCGTTAAAGGCCGGAGTGTTTAGCGCACTTACGAAGGTTGACGTTGCGAGACGTCGATGAACCAGGGTGGTACCGCGAGTCCAATTTTTTCCTCGCCCCTGCAGGGGGGAGGATTTTTTTGTCCATTTTTTGAAAGGAGAAGGAGCAATGCCCGATGACCAAAAGCCGGCAAATAATCTGATCGACCTGGGACCCGGTGAGGGAAGTAAGGTTGAGCGTATCAAAATCGAGAGTAACCATCTACGCGGGCAGATAGCTGAGGAACTGGATCAAGATACCACCCACTTCTCTGAAGCACAGATACAACTCCTCAAGTTCCACGGCACTTACCAGCAGGAGAACCGTGATGCGCGCAAGGAACGTAAGGCGCAAGGTGAAGAAAAAGCATACCAGTTCATGGTACGCTCGCGTATTCCCGGCGGCGTGCTGAATGCCGAACAGTACCTGGTCGAGGATGACCTGGCAGAACGCTACGCCAATGGCACCTTGCGTATCACCACGCGCCAGGGGTTCCAGTTACACGGTATTCTCAAAGGTGATTTGCACTCGACCATCCACTCGATCAATGAAGCACTCTTATCCACCTTAGCAGCCTGTGGTGATGTAAACCGCAATGTGATGGCTTGCCCTGCTCCCGTTGCCAACCGTGCGCAAGCGCAGGTGGAAGAGGTTGCCCAGCATATCGCCCAGCATCTTGCTCCACATAGCCACGCCTATCACGAAATCTGGATTGATGGTGAACAGGTGGAGACTGTAAAGCTAGCCGAAGAGGGTGAAACTGAGCCAATTTATGGACCCACCTACCTGCCGCGCAAATTCAAGATCGGTGTTGCTTTCCCAGGTGATAACTGCATTGACGTGTATACCCAGGATATTGGCCTTGTCGCTTCGCTGGAAGGCGAGCAACTGGACGGCTTCACGGTGTTGATTGGTGGAGGAATGGGCATGACCCACGGCAAAAAGGAAACATTTCCCAGGCTCGCTACGCCGCTCTGTTATGCCACAGCCGCTGAAGTTTCGTCTGTAGTGGAGACAATTGTCACGATCCAGCGTGATTATGGTGACCGCCAGAACCGCAAGCACGCGCGTATGAAGTATGTCGTGGAGGAACGCGGCATCGCCTGGTTCCGTGCTGAACTGGAGCGCAGGCTAGGCCACAGCGTGCGGGATCCGCGTACACTTACCTGGCATGACGTTGAGGATCACCTGGGCTGGCATGCTCAAGGCGACGGTCGCTGGTTTCTAGGCCTCTATATCGAGAACGGACGTATTAAAGATGATGAAACCATGCATTTGCGAACTGGTCTGCGTCACGCTATCGAGGAATTTCAACCGGGCATTCGCCTGACCCCGCAGCAGAACATTCTCTTCACGGATATACCTGAAACACAACGCGGTCCATTGACAGCTTTGCTTGCTGCCTATGATATCCCTACTGATCCTGCTGAAGTGGGTGTCTACATTGGCGGTGACCTGCTCAACACACGCTTGAACACGCTCTATGCCGCTTCTGTGCACCTAAAGGATCTGGCGGCTACCGTGCGTCCCCTTTTAGCCTTATGGAGGGATGAGCGATTACCGGAAGAGTCCTTTGGCGATTTCTGCTATCGTGCCGGTCCTGACTACCTACGTGCACAGACAGAAGTGCGTATCTAGCATGAGCCTGGCACCTGTAGGGGATGCCAGCTAGACATAGGAGAAAACAAGTTGCCAAAGTATTATCCGGTGATGCTCGACATACGTGGTCGTTTAGCCATCGTCGTGGGTGGCAATCGCGTTGCAGCAGAAAAGGCTGCGGCACTCGCCGCCAGTGGAGCTTTCGTGTACGCGCTGAGTCCAGAGTTTTGCGACGAACTTCTGGCCCTGGCTGAGCAAAAGCGCGTCACGCTGTACCGTAAAGCCTACGAAGCTGGAGATTTGGCCGGAGCTTTTCTCGTGATTGCCGCCACAGATGACCCGCAGCTTGTGCAGGCTATCTGGAATGAAACACAAGAACGCGGGCAATTGGTCAACATTGTTGATGTCCCTGAGTACTGCTCATTCATTCTGCCCTCAATCCTGCGTCGCGATCAGCTTACCGTTGCTGTCTCTACTGAAGGAGCAAGCCCTGGCCTTGCCAAGCGCATTCGTCACCACCTCGAGGACCTCTTTCCCCCCGCCTATGGTAAATATTTGCGCCTAGCGGCACTGGCCCGTGCGCATCTACGAGCAAAAGGCGTCCCCTACGAACGGCGTGACGACTTCTTCGGCGACTACTTCAGTTCGGATGTGCTGGCACGACTCGCTGATGGAAATAAAGCGCAGGCGACGATCATCACAGCTACATTACTGCGAAAGTATGGTATAGACGTTCCAGCCAGTGACCTTGAAGCGGCTCTTGATGAGGAGAAAGAGTATGTCAATCACACTGTATGAGCGAGCGAAGGCAGAGAGTGAAGGCACTGCAGAGCGCACTTTCCAGCGGCCTGGTGATACAGTTCCACAATCGCACGAGCAGTCTTCGCGGGGCAGAGTTTTCCTTGTCGGCGCAGGTCCCGGTGACCCAGAACTGGTCACGCTCAAGGGCCTGCATATCCTGCGCCGGGCTGACATTGTCGTCTATGATCGCTTGATTTGCCCGGAACTGCTTGATGAAGCTCCATCCCAGGCCGAACGCGTGTTTGTTGGCAAAGAGTCAGGGCGTCACTCCATGAAGCAGGAGGAGATTAATGCCCTCCTCATCAAGCTTGCGCAACAGGGCCATCTCGTGGTGCGACTGAAGGGTGGAGACCCTTTCGTCTTTGGGCGTGGCGGCGAAGAGGCATTGGCGCTGGCTCATGCCGGGATTCCATTCGAGGTTGTGCCAGGCGTAAGTTCGGCTATTGCCGTACCGGCGTATGCCGGCATACCCGTTACCCATCGTAATCTCGCATCTTCGGTCACGATTGTGACAGGGCATGAGCAATCTTCATGCCTTTCTCCTGCTGTGAACTGGGAGGCCCTGGCGATGTCAGGAAGTACACTGGTCATCTTGATGGGAGTAGAGACACTTTCACACATCACCCAACGACTGCTCGCGGGCGGACTCCATCCTGATACCCCAGCAGCAGTGATTCAGCAGGGCACAGTGCCTCAACAACGAGTGATTACGGATACGCTTCTAAACATAGCGGAACGTGCCAGGGCAGCCAAAATCAAGTCACCAACTGTGACGGTTATCGGCTCCGTTGTCGCGCTCAGCGATTTTCTTGCATGGTTTCAGGAAGGGGTGCAGGAAAACGCTAGTCCCCTTGCCGGGGTGTCCTCGCCTAATTCCCCTTTTCCTCGCTTGACGCCATAGGAGGGGGTGCAGGGGGACGTCAGTCCCCCTGCCGGGGCGCGGGGTGTCCCCGCCCAATTCCCCTTTTCCTCGCTTGGCGCCGCAGGCGACACAAGTCGGGTACCTGAATAGTTACGAGAAAGGTCTCAAAAGGGAAAAAATGAAATTGCTACTAAGTTGCATATCGACCAATCATTCGGTTCTCAAACAACACTGGACTGAAACGAGCCAGCAGACGGAATGCCCTCTTACCGTCTTAGGGAGTTATCAGAAGCCGAAACAAGACCTGGGAGGACTACTGTGTTTTATCGAGGACCTGGGATGTTCGCAGAAAACGGTCGAACTCAAAATGCCGGCTGGGATGGTGGCTTCAGACAGGGGAGTATTTGTCACTTCCTTTGGCAATATCCACGAAGTTGATACAGACTCGGGCACCGTGCATCAAAATGTGGTAAGTTCACCCCTGTTCAATGCACTGCACTCCCTCTCCCGTACTCGACGTGGCTATCTTGTGGCGAGCACCGGCATAGACCTGCTGGTAGAATTCAACCGCGATGGCGAGATTCTTTGGAGCTGGTGGGCTACTGATCACGGTTTTGAGTTGACACCCACCGGTCAGAAGCGGGAAATAGACAAAGCGGCAGATCATCGAGTGATTCAGTACGGGACGTTGAGCCAGACCACCCATGTCAACTCGGCCGCGGAACTGCACGATGGCAGATTCCTGGCTTCACTCTTTCACCAGGGAATGGTGATTATGATCGATCGCACAACTGGTGAATGGCAACCGGTGCTGGAGGGCCTGGATCACCCTCATTCTGTTCGAGTATTGGACGAACAGCACTTTACCGTAGCGGATACCGTTCATGGAAGAGCTTTACTGGTGCGTCTCGACAATGGTAATGCAGACATCGTGGAAGAAGTAGACGCGGGAACAAGCTGGCTGCAGGATTGTCGTTTTGATGGCCAGCACGATTGTTGGATACTCGTTGACGGCAAAAAGTCACGTGTTATCTTGCGTCGCGGACGCTCCGGTAAGAAAACGCTCGCCCAATTCGACTTCGATCCAGAGTGGCGTCTATACGAGACACATGTACTGTGATCGCGAGAAGAGCTATTGACCTTCTGAGAAGCATGTTGTTAAGCGAGGAGAAAAGATGCGAGATAAAGGGTTCACCGTGTGGTTTACCGGCCTCTCAGGAGCCGGGAAAAGCACCCTATCTGAAATACTGGCGCAACGCTTAAAAGCACTGGGGCTGCACGTTGAAGTACTGGATGGTGATAGCGTCCGTACCCACTTGAGCAAGGGCCTCGGCTTTAGCCGCGTGGACCGTGATACCAACATCAAGCGCATTGCATATGTTTGTAGCTTGCTGACACGCAATGGTGTCGTATGCATCGCCGCCGCCATTGCTCCCTATCGTGAAGCACGTGAATGGGCACGCAAAGAAATCGGGGACTTCGTTGAAGTGTATGTCAAATGCCCTCTCGAAGTCTGTCGTCAGCGTGATGTCAAAGGCCTCTATAAGCTTGTTGATGAGGGCAAAATCGAAAATTTTACAGGCATAGATGATCCATACGAAGAGCCAGAGCATCCCGAACTGGTTGTCGAGACGGATAAAGAGACGATTGAGGAAAGCATCGACCGCATTTTGGCGAAACTGACAGAGCTGGATTATCTTGAGGCTGAACAGGTGTCAAACGAAGAGTCGCGGCAGGCATGTGAGCGTCTTGTTGCTCTTGGCTACCTGTAGATCAACTCAAACTAAACTGTAGGGCATTTACCGAACAGGGATCTGGCGCGAGGCACCATCGGCCGGCCCAAAAATAAACTCCAGTGCTCCGGGCGCATAGCGTTCAACTATCTCCTCGGTTATGGCATTGGCACGGCAGATTTCACCAAACAAGCTGGCGCTGCTGCGCGGCGTGCGCTCTTGCGTTTGAGGATCAAGTTCAATCAGACCAAAGCGCACGCCCCAGCCTTCGGCCCACTCGAAATTGTCTACCAGCGACCAGTGCAGGTAACCTTTCACAGGTATGCCTTCGCTGATCGCACGATGGACCATTGCCAGGTGCTCCAGGATCGCTCGTGGCCGCCGGTCATCAATCGCATCAGTAAAACCGTTCTCAGTGATGTATATCGGCTTATTACCGCGTGTCTTGCGATAGACAGACTTCAGGATGCGATACAGGCCATATGGATAAATCTCTCCGAAATCAAGCCCTCTCCCTGGATCATTGTGCATGCTGCCGGGATTTATAAAACGTCGACCAAAGGCTTCAGCAGGTCGGGTCGGGTCGAAACGCACTATCTCGCGCGTGTAATAGTTCACTCCATGATAATCACGGGATCCGGGCGCATGCGGAATAGGGGACAAGAAGAAATTTAAAGGGAATGGGAAGCGGCCCGTCTCAGCAGCTTGCAGCGGCGCCCAGCCGTAAAATGTATCCTGTATGCCCGCAACAGCACGATCAAGCGGCGAAAGCTCATTCGCAGGATCTAACGGATGATAGTGCAGGCAATAGCCAATCTCCGCCCGTGGCTGCAGGCTGCGAATGGCATAGAACGCCTCGACATGGGCCTGCACCAGGTTGCGTAACACAAGCATCGCGTGTGTTACATCATGCTCGCCAGGAGGAAATAAACCAAGCACATACCCTACGGAGGCATAAACGTTCAGTTCGTTGATCGTCATCCAAAAGTCGCACAGGTCCCGCAGTCCTTCTACAACATATCTAACGTAGCGTATGAAGTACTGAATGTTGTCCTCGTCCATAAAGCTACCACGGTCCGCAAACCATAACGGGTCGGTAAAGTGATGCAATGTCACAATGGGTTTAATATAGCGTTCACGTAAATCTATGAGCATCGCTCGATAACGTTCTAAAGCAGCGCTGTCCCACTGTCCCTCTGATGGTTCGATGCGACTCCATTCGACGCTTAAGCGTAAGGCGTTGTTCTCCATCTGTTCGGCCAGTGCAAAATCCTGTTCTGCATGCCGCCACCAGCCGCAGGCATCTCCACACCGATCGCCTGTGAGGATATGGCCCTGCTGCTCCCAGCGATACCACTGGTTGTTTGTATTGCCACCTTCGAATTGATAGGATGAAGTCGCTGTTCCCCATAAGAAACCCTCCGGGAAATGGAGAAAGCATACCCGTGAGGTGTAAGGGAACAGCAAGAGCGGCGGAGGATAGTTAAAGCAAAGGAGCGACCTCCAGAAGGAGGTCGCCCAAAGTTCATTACCATTGTAATGTACAAGCTATTCGCGAAGGCCTCTTGGAGGCAAGGGACGTACCAGGGGACTCATCACCGGCACATCCTTCTTGCCGCGCGGCAGGCGCTGGCGCACCAGGAAGTTCGGCGCAACCGCCAGGTCGGCCTTTTCCAACGTCACATCCGGGCCGAAGCGGTTGAAGAACGACAGCTCGAAGTTTGGCGTCTCGCCCAGGGCACCGTGAGGACAGACCTCTACACAGTCACCACAGAAGATACAGCGATCCAGCGCGAAGGCGTAGCGTTTCAACGTGCGCTCGGCCATCATCAGCGAACCGGTAGGACAGACCTGCACACAGGCACCACATGAGACGCAGTCGGTTTCATGCAGGCTGACATTGAACGGCGTGGACACGATAGTATCGAAGCCCTTACCGAACATGCCGTAACAGTCAGGACCAATCACGTCGTGACAGACACGCACGCACTGCGTGCAGTTGATGCACTTGTTGGGATCGCGCAGGATGAAGCTGTGCGACATGTCAATGTCGTAGTCGTGATAGTCGCTCGGCTCACCGTCATGGAAGCGGTTATCGGCCAGTCCATGCTCGATACTGTACTTTTGCAGGTCACACTGCCCGGCTGCCGGGCAGGCGCACTGCAAACAACGAGCTGATTCTCGCTCAGCCTGCTCCTGCAGGTAGCCCAACTCAATCAGTTTGAAGTTTCGCTTGCGCTCCTCATAGGGGAGCATAGGCATTTTGACTTTGGGCTCGACTGGCTTGTACGGCACGATGTCAAAGAGGTCAGGCCTGCGCTCTTCGAGTTCCAGGCGACGAGCCACTTCGTTCATATCCTCGCCATTGAGGAAGGCATGGATTGAACGTGCGGCCAGCTTGCCCTGTCCTACACACTCGATAATCGTCTTCGCGCCCAACTGCGCATCGCCACCTGCAAAAACGCCCCAGCGATCGGTCATGAAGTTAAATGGATTCGTCTGGATGGTTCCCCGTTTTGTCCACTTCACACCCCAACTTTCAGGGAGGACCGACTCATCCGGATTCTGGCCGAACGCGGGGATGATGGTATCACATTTTATGATAAATTCCGTGCCGGGGATTGGCTCCGGGCTGCGACGGCCATTGGCATCCGGCTCGCCCAGCTTGTTCCTGATAAATTCTATGCCCGCTACCTTTCCATTCTCAACGATGACCCTCGTCTGCTGGACATACAAACAAGTAACGGTTTACACTCTACCTTTTCCTCCAGGAACTGGATAGCGTTTACCACGCATTCTGCATCTTCACCGGGCACACATAATGGATTACTTGTCCAGGCTCCAATGCCGATATAGACCACGTCAAATCCCTGTGCAAACAGATCATCGACGGTGAAGTCCTCGCCCATTTTGACGTTTAACTGCAGATCCACACCCAGGTCCCAGACATGCTGGAGTTCGCGGTCCATCAGGTCTTTCGGCAAGCGGTATTCGGGGATACCGTAGCGCAGCATCCCACCGGGTTGTGGGTTCATCTCGAAGACCTTACAGTAGTGACCTTTCAGCGCCAGGTAATATGCGCAGGTGAGACCTGCGGGACCTGAGCCGACAATTGCAATTCTCTTACCTGTCGGCGGGTCTTTGGGAAATGGATGTGGTGGATCGAGCAAGCAAGTTTCGGCGGCATGACCGTGCATGCGGCAGATCGCTATTTCTTCTTCGACCAGCGCACGACGGCAGGCCTTCTGGCAGGGGGCCGGGCATGTCAGACCCAGGATATAGGGGAATGGCAACACCTCTTTGACCAGGCGTGCCGCCTCTTTCATCGACCCCTTAGCGATCAACTCCAAATAGCCGGGGATATCAATATGTGTCGGACAATCTATCTGGCAGGGGGGCTGGCAATACGCATTGTGGTCGGAGAGCAACATCTCCAGGTTGGTACGACGAATGTGGAACAATTCGTCCGAATTCGTAGTGACTACCATTCCTGGGAGAGCCGGTGTCGTACACGCGGGCAGAGGCTGCTTTACGCCCTCGATGTGTACCAGGCACATACGACAGGTGGCGGTTGGCTCCAACTTTTCGTCATCACACATATTTGGAATATCTGTAATGCCATTGTCGACTGCCACACTCAGCAGTGATTCATTCTCATAGGCCTGCACAGTCTTGCCATCGATGGTGAGTGTAAAGCTGGGTTGCCCAAATTCATTGCGCACCATCATAGCCTGCGACTCTTGTACTATGGGATTGAGATTATCTCGGATTGATATAGCCATCTAGTTCCTCTTCCGAGTTTCAAAGTCTACGGTAAGACATGTTTTGTAACAAAACGATGGGAACGCACGGGAATACAGGTACCTGTCGGACACGCCTGTTCTTCAACGTGCATGCGGAAATGGTCCGGCCAATAGCGTTTGGCCGTTTTGAGCGCATTTGGCGCATGGATTCCAAAGCCGCATAATGACCCATCTGGTATGTAGTTCGCAAATTCATCCAACATATCTAAATCTGACTTGATACCAAGATCACTGATCACACCCTCGAGGATGCCTGTAACACGCTTCATACCGATGCGGCACGGAACACATTTACCACATGACTCTTTACTGAGGTAATGGCTCCGCTCTTTTGCCCAGGCTACCATACAAGTATTGGCCGGAAGCAACTCTATGAGACCAGAGCCTACAATAGCGCCGGCCTCCTCCAACGGATCGTAATCAAAAGGTGTATCAAGTAAAGAGGTGGGCAATGCGCCGCCTTCCGCTCCGCCCACAACAACAGCGCGTAGATCACTTTCGGGTCGACTATACCCCGCATGACGCAGGATTTCACGAAGCGTGGCACCGAAAGGTACCTCCACGATCCCCGGCTCGCTATCAGGTACATAGTCATAGACCGTCAAGACCTTTGTGCCACCTGTTGTAGCGGTACCCACGCTGGTAAATGCCTCCGCACCATCACGCACGATCACTGGCACATTTGCCAGCGTCTCGACCGAGTTAATCGCAGTGGGTTTGTCCCATAGGCCGAACTGAGCGGGATAGGGAGGACGCTGCTCGGGCATTCCACGACGCCCTTTAATTACATTAATCTGGACGGTCTCTTCTCCACCCATGAAACCCAGGTCTACACCCACGACGTTGATCGTACAACTGAAATCAGTGCTTCCTCTAGCGCTTGCTGTACTGAAGCGATTCCTCCAACATAGAGACTACGTGTGAAGAGATACGCTTCCGACGCTCCGACTGCGTAAGCTGCAAGCACGATACCCTCGATAACCTGGTGCGGATTGCGCTCCAGCATAGTACGCACAGCCCACGAACGTGCATCGGCATCGTAAGCATTGCAAATAACGTACTTGATGTTGTCATCCTGGCGACGTACGATGCGCCACTTTTCGCCGGTCGGGCGGCCAGCGCCACCTCGCCCGCGCAGTTTGGCATCGAGCACTTGTTGGATGACCTGCTCTGGAGTCTGCTCACGTACAGCCTTCTCCAAAGCAGCGTAACCACCTGCACGGCGGTAGGCATCCAGCGAGCGTACCTCAGGCTCGCCTCTGCCCCGGATTACGCGATAAGCAGAATCAAAATCAGGCATCTGGTTGCCTCACATGATTAATATTCCCGTATACACCTCGTGTAGCGGGTGATAGCCCTCGTTCTGGTTGATCGTCGCGTTTGATACCTTTCACAGCGGGAGCGGGCTTGAATTTCGGGCTCATGGTGGCGATACCAAAGATATCGCTCAAGTCAACCCCACGCATCTGCACAATGCGCTTCGCCGCCTGCAAAGGCATATAGCCGTAGATGTCCATTACGGCATCCAGGAGTGTTGGGAGAGCGCTTGCTTCTTCCGACCAGCTCTCTAGCAGTTCATCAACTTTACTGAGATCTATTTCTGGTTCCAGGTAATCTTTGACCGGCATAGCCACGCAAGCAGATACCGGCTTGTTAGGATATTCTACAGCATATTCGGATACACGGGTCTCGTAGAAGCCGGCCTTTGAAGCTCCCGATGCTGGTGGAATCTTATACGAAGTATATTTCTCAGCGCCCTCACGAATGTAGGATACGAACCATGGCCGCTCTTTGAAGCGATGCATCGGCTCAAATTCGATGGTAATGGCACGCGGTGGGCAAGCTTTTTCGCAGAGCAGGCAAGATTCACACTTCAGATTATAATCAGTTTTCAGACCTTCCTCAGCGATCAGTTGGATCAAGCCGCGACTGCGCGGTGGCAGTTTTGGTTTCTCATAGGGATATAACCGGGTTACCTTGGGTCGGAAGAGGTGGCTGAATGTCAACCCCATCCCTTCGAGTATCCCGCGCATAGACTACACCTCTATTTCCTTCTCACTTGGCACGGGCTTGCGCCGCATAGTAGTTAGCCCTGGGGCGCTCCCACTAGCTATACTTTCACTGCTCATAACATAAAACTCCTGTGCAAAGGTTTAGCAGCACCTATTGCTCGGTTTAGTATATTTGCAGAGTCTAAAAGCAGAAAGGAGCGCGACTGATGCGCCTCCCTACCCGTTTCTAATTATAGCACGATTCACCCACACACGCTACCAATGAGGCAGACAGCACCAGGGCTTCTCAAACGTCTTTTTCCTCTTCCCCTCCCCGCCCCAAAAAAGAGGAAAAGAGCGTGTTGCCGCAGTCATCTATTTTCACAGCTTTATGACCCTTGCGATTAAGTTGGCCCATAGGTATAATGGGCATAAGTAGAGGGTGGGAAAACAGAGCATACATAAGAGGAGAATCTATGATGCGAAAGTATACAATTATCCTTGAACCTGACACCGAAGAAGGAGGATATACTGTAACGGTTCCCGCATTGCCAGGGTGTATCACACAAGGAGAAACCATAGAGCAATGCATTGAGCGTGCTCAGGAGGCAATCGCTGGCTACATTGAAAGCCTGAGAGCAGACGGCGAACCGATACCCGAGGAGACTGAGCGTCCGAAGATGATTACAATTGACGTAGCTGCATAGGAAAAAGAATAAATGGGAACATATTCTATCGCAGTCCTACCGGGCGACGGGATCGGCCCGGAGGTCATTGAGCAAGCTGTGCGCGTCCTCCAAAGCGTGGGCGATCACTATGGGCATACCTTCAACAGGCAGTACGCGCTGGTGGGCGTTGCTGCCATCGATGCTGAAGGCGATGCTATTTCTGACGCTACTATGGAACTCTGCCAGCGCAGTGATGCCGTATTATTTGGCGCGGTGGGCGGTATACCTCGCTTCGAGGGGCCAAATTCAAAAGTTCAGCCGGAACGCGCACTCTTCCGGCTGCGCAAAGAACTGGCACTCTTTGCCAATTTACGCCCGGTTAAACCATTCAATGCCTTGCTGAACGCTTCCACCATCAAGCCAGAAGTCTTGCAAGGAACGGACTTACTGGTGGTACGCGAATTGACAGGCGGTCTCTATTTTGGCAAACCCAGTGAAATTCGCGCGACGCCCCGGGGCTTAGAAGCCATCGACACACTGATCTACACCGAGGCCGAGATCGAGAGAATTGTACGTACAGCTTTCGAGCTGGCCCGTAACAGGTGTAAAAAGGTGACCTCGGTAGATAAAGCGAATGTGCTCAGTTCATCGCGCCTCTGGCGGCGTACGGCAGAGCGCGTTGCCGCAGATTATCCAGGTGTGGCTCTTGAACATCTCTTAGTGGATACCTGCGCTATGCAGCTCGTACGGCAGCCCACCAGCTTCGATGTCATCGTCACTGAGAATATGTTTGGAGATATACTTACCGACGAGGCTTCAATGCTGGCAGGCTCTATGGGTATGCTTCCTTCTGCCAGCCTGGGTAGACGTCAGACAGCACACGGCTTATTCGGCCTTTATGAACCGATTCACGGCTCTGCCCCCGATATCGCCGGACAAGGGAAAGCCAACCCCGTTGCGACAATATTGACCGTCGCATTGATGCTACGTTATTCTTTCGGCCTGGAGCGGGAGGCTCAGGTCATCGAGGCGGCTGTGGAGCGTGTCATCGAAGCAGGTTATCGCACCGAAGATTTGCGCGAAGCAGATAAAGAAGTGGTGGGGACGAAAGAGATGGGTAGATTGATAGAGGAAGCTATAACAGCTTAAGAGGCCAGACTACTTCAGAATTTAGCAACAGATCAGGCGCTATGTTTAGCCCATCATTGGTTTAGGGCAGGGACCTAAAGTACGCAACCGGGCCTGCAAACTCGCAAGTTGCTGCTCGATATCCGCGCGTCCCTGGCCTTCGGGTTCCTGTTCTTGTTCCCCTGCCTGCATTCGAGCAAGCTTTGCTTCTAATGCAGCAATCTCGTCGATTAGGGCCTGGCGCTGTGCATACCAGCGCGTAACAGCACGTTCAACTCCCACGCGCAACTCCTATCAGATCAAGCCTATTGCACAGTTGCACCATAGACAAGCGAGTTGAGGATATTGATCAGTTCTTCATCCTGGTACGGCTTGACCAAATACGCGCTCGCACCAAGTTGCATGGCATGCTGTTGATGTTTGGTGGCAGCACGCGAGGTTAGAATAACCAGGGGGAGCGTCCTATATTGCTCCTGTGCGCGCACTGTAGCCATCAATTCATATCCATCCATACGTGGCATTTCGATATCTAGCAATACGGCGGCTGGCGTCTCATGCGTGATCATTTCGAGTGCTTCAACACCATCGCGAGCAACCTGCACTTCCCAACCATGTTGCTTGAGCATATTACCCACTACACGGCGCACACTTGGACTATCATCTACAACGAGAACGTGCTTTCCATGTGGCTGCCTGGTAGCAGGCTTAGCCGTTGGTATGGTAGGCATAGTGGTAGTACGGCTCCCCCTGGGTACCTCTACAGTCGCTCGAGCACTTGCTTGAAGCGCCGATCTAACCGCGCTCTCACTACGCGCCAGGCTGCTTGCTGCCACTGGCATATTACTAATGGCACCACCGCG
>WNFR01000354.1_pt1 | contig 46547 bp, 41 predicted proteins | sample 5400221 | NCBI WGS metagenome assembly WNFR01 (sample SAMN13153357, study PRJNA577476) | soil metagenome | isolation source: 40 cm soil under Madrone tree | place: USA:California | collected 2016-06-14 | reverse complement strand
TAACGCGGGAATTTCGCGTGCATGCCGTCGCTCGGCTTGCTCGATTTGCCGTGGCCAATCCCATCCGGGAGCACGATGAAAAATTTCGTAGCATCGAGCGGCTGGTCTTTCCCGAAAAGCTCGCCGGCAAATTCCGGCCGGATAAACTGCGCGCCACTGCCGGTTGTCCCGTGCATGATCAAAACCGCGTTCGTGACCTTGCCTTGCGCGTCTTTGTCGATCTTGCCCAGTGTGCGGTAGTGAATCTTCAATTCGGACAGCGTTTCGCCGGAGGTAAATTTGAAACTGTGAATCGTGTAATCGTCTTCAGTCGGCGCGGGATAATCGGCGGCGCCGACAAGCTGGCAAACGCAGGCAAAGATCAAGATTGAGCAACTGATTTTCATTTAGTGATTCCGTTGTCGTTCGATCTGGATTTGCCGGAGCAATTCTGTCTGCCTTGTTTCTGCGTCGTGGAAAAACTTCACCACCAGCTTCAGTCCGTCTGGATATTGTTCGAATTTTTTTCGGAGTTTGTGTGTCGCCGGATCGTAAAAAAAGGAAATATCCTGATCCAGATTAGGCCATATGAGCTGGTCGCTCAGTTTTTCGAAATGCTCGATCCCACTTAAGTCGCCGCGGATGTCCGACTCGAGTTGCCGAAGTACAGTCAACGTTTTGATATCGAGCAACTCGATGCCGCCGGCTTGGAGGAGGGTTGCGATGTCAGCGGGGTTGTAATCGGTCGAAAAAGAAAACGGCCGTATCGGCGGCATTTTCCCATTGTCGAGTGCGCGTTGGAATTCAGTGACCAGCTTTTCTTCGTTGGCGCCCTCAGCTTTCACGCTGGCGATGCCGTCTTCGAGTCGTTGCTGCAAGTAGGCGAGGATCTGATCGCGTCGCTGCAACTGTTCCTGGTGTTGCTGGTAGTTGTTCAGCCAGAACGCGGCATAGACGCCAACAAAGACGAGAATCAATTCCGCCAGCCACCGACCGATTCGAGCCAACGCGGGACGATTTTCGGTTGTTTCGCTCATCGTTAAATTGAACAATGCAATCAATGGAACAATCGTGGTCCGTCAAAGCGCTGATCGAGTTTGTTGCGGACTCGGTGGAGCAAGCTCGGGCCGACGACGTGCCGTTTCCTCATTTGCAATTCGACCGCGTTTTCCCCCCGGATTTCTACGCGGAGATGCTCCGGACGATGCCGGACGACAGAGATTACCGCGCGATGTCGGGGAAAAGCAAAACGGGCAGCGGCCGGCCGGACGGGAAACCGACCCGGACGAAGATCGATTTGTTTCCGGAATACATTCGGCATTTACCCGAGGGAAAATTCGCAGTCTGGGACAAAGTTGGGACCGTTTTACGGTCGAATGAAGTGAAGCAGGCATTCATGCATCGGCTTGAGCCCGGCTTGCAAAACCGGTTCGGTCGTAACTTCGCGACCGTCGCGATGTATCCGGTTCCGATTCTAACTCGCGACATACCGGGCTACCGCATCTTCAAACACACGGATAGTTTGTGGAAAGGAATCACCGTCCAGCTCTACCTCCCGGCGGACGATACCACGACACACATCGGGACTTTTTTTCACGAGCTATTGCCCGACGGGCGAAAGCCGAGGAAAAAACAAATGCCGTTCGCGCCAAATAGCGGCTACGCGTTTGCCGTCGATAACGACAGTTGGCATTCCGCCGCCCCAGTCGGTCCGGAAGTCAAAACGCGCGACAGTATTTTGCTGACTTATTTCGTCGACCGCGGCCTGTGGCGAAAACTGCGCAATCGTGTGCGCCGCGTCGGGAATTTCGTGCTGAACGAAATGCGGAGTCTGCGACGGGGTTAGATTTTACCAGGTGACGGTGGCGTTGCCAGCTGAGTCGACGTTGGCGTTGCGGCCAACCAAACGCACGAAATAAAATTTCGAGCCGACGTCGTATTCCACGCGCCCGTAGAGAGTAATCTCGGCGCCGCTCGAATCAGTCGGGATCGACTTGAAGGCGGCGAGGTCCGGTTTCGCCATCATGACCGAAACGTGCGCGAACTTGCCGCGGTGTTCGGTATCCGGCTGCCAGACCGAGCTGGCGTACCAGTTCGGCTTCATGTGATGAATGTCTTTGCCGCGGAAATTACACTTCAGCGCAACCAGTTCGCGCAGATGCCCCTCGAGATTGTTACTCAAATGGGTGACATCATAGGTTTGCACCGCGCTCCAGACTTTGGCGTCGTAACGGACGCCGGCGGCCGAAACGAATTCAACACCGACAAACAAAGCCGTGATCGAAAGTAAAATCCTCTTCATAACAACGACATGATTTAGCGGAAATGGTTGCGCTTGCAAAGTCGCCATCAGCTGCGCGGCAATCGCGCCTCGCAGATTTCGCAGATGACGTGCAGGATGAATTTGTGCGCTTCCTGAATGCGCGCAGTCGAATCGCCCTTCACCACAAGATCGACATCGGCGAGTCGTGCGGTCGAGCCGCCCTCGCGTCCAAGGAGCGCGATCGTTTTCAATTTGCGCGAGCGCGCTTCTTCGATTGACCGCCGAATATTTTTCGATTTGCCGCTGGTGCTGATGGCGACAAGCACGTCGCCCGAATTTCCGAAGGCGCGGACTTGGCGCGCAAAAATTTCTTCGAATCCATAATCATTGGCGGTGGCGGTGAGCAAACTGCCGCCCTGCGCCAGATTGATGGCCGGATACGGTTTGCGATCCTCGACAAAACGGCACGCCAACTCGGTGCAAAAGTCCGCCGCGTCCGCCGCACTGCCGCCATTTCCGCAGGCCAAAATCTTCCCACCTGTCGTTAGGCAGTCGACGATTAGCTCGCTTGCAGTTGCGATTTGCGTCTCAAGCGCTGTGAGCGATTGCAAGGTCTTCGTGCCAGTGCCAATCGCAGCCTTCAGGATGTCGGAGCCGTTGCGCATAGGTCAATGTTTCGTGGACGAACTCACGACGTGAAACTCGAGCGGAACAGTGGCCCAAACCAGTCGGTGTGGTGCGAAGCGCCATTTTCGCAGCGTTTCGACTGCAGCATCGTCCAAAATATTATATCCAGTACTTTGAATGATGCGCACATCGTACGGTGTTCCATTATCGAGGTCTAACTTGAATACGCCTCGAGCGCGTAGGTGCTGGGGCAGCGATTCGGACCGAATCACCGGATTTGGAGCGTAGACCACGGCGTTGTGGATGGGACCTGAGATTGTCGTGAATACGATCTGTCTTCCATCACCTGCTTGTGAAAGTGATGCCGCGGCGAGCACGAAGAGAATCTGGAGGGCGAATCGTTGCATAGATGTTTCGACGAACTCACAAAAATGGTGCGCGGTAGAGGTTTCGAACCTCTGACCCCTACCGTGTCAAGGTAGTGCTCTACCACTGAGCTAACCGCGCGTTTCAAGTGATCCGCCTTCGCTAAAAGCTACGGCGTGACAAGTAAGTGATCGGGGATCAGTGATCAGTCAAGACCGAGCGCGGCCATTGTCGATCTTACGCGGCCAGTTTGACCGCTTCTTTGTGACCGAGGATGCGAACAGTCTCTTTCAGTTGCTCGACCTTGAGCGGTTTCTTCAAAACCGTGATCGGGCCTTTGGCGAGAATTCGATCGAGCATCGCGCTGTCTGGATACCCGGTAATAATAATGATCGAGCATTCGGGCTGGTCCTGCTTGATCGCGTCGTAAACATCATCGGCCGGACCATCGGGCAATTTTAAATCGAGAAATACGAGATCGAACTTTTGTTTCTCAAGCGCCGCGAGCGCCTCTTTAACCGTCCCGACAACCACACGGCTGAATCCAATTTTGCGGAGGAAAAGCTTGAAAAGATTTTGCAGGCTCTCGTCGTCGTCAACCACGAGCACCGTCGGCTGGCCGGACTTGTCTTCCTTGAGAATGTCTTTATCCAGGGAGGATTTCTTGATCCGCCAACGGCCGCCGATCTGGATGGCCGGTAGCTGGCCACGCTGCACGAGATAATAAACAGTGGGCAACGGAATCCGGAGGTACTTGGCGGTTTCCTTGACCGTCAGCAGATTATGCATGGCAGAAAATCACCAATTCGCGGGAAAATGGGCAAGACATTTCGGTTGCCATAGCATTATAAATTCTAGAATGCGTGTCAATTCTTTCTTTCTCCCTAACGAATTCTCCGCGCCGGAACAACGCTGTGGCTGCTGATCTCCCCTAGCCCCTTCCGGCACTCGTGACTGGACATTGCTGGGACAGAGGGTGACTATTCGTTTTTCGATGAGCGCCCTTTTCTTCAAGCGATTCCTGAAACGTCCATTTCAAATCGCCTCGATCGTGCCGAGCTCGAAAGCGTTGGTTGAACGCGTCGCGGACAAGATTGATTTCGAACAGGCCCGCGTGATCGCCGAATACGGGCCAGGTGAAGGCGTGCATTCCCGCGAGATCGCGCGCCGGATGCGTCAAGATTGTCAGTTGCTCCTGTTTGAAATTGATCCCGCTCTTTCGCGCGATCTCCGGCGGCAATTCAGCGACGATTCGCGCGTGCACGTGATCAACGATAATGCGGCACATTTGCACCGTGAACTGCATCGCCGTGGGATCGACGCCTGCGATTACATCGTGTCCGGAATTCCCTTCAGTATTCTTCAGATCGACAAGAAACGCGCCCTGCTCCGGCAAACGCATGACGCGCTCGCGACTGGCGGCCGTTTCATCATTTACCAGGTCACGAACGAACTGAAGCAACACGCGAAAATTTTCGAGCACGCGAAGTCGGAATATTTTCTGCAGAATATTCCGCCGATGTTCATCACGGTGTTTGAGCGAGGAAATGGGCGAAACGGCGAGATACCGGTTGGCGCCGCACATCGAGCTTCCGCGCGGAGCGCATGATCAGCGGCGGAATGCGGATGGAAAAAGATTCGATGGGCGAGATGTCGCTGCCGGAGCGAGCACTTTATGGCGCATCGACACAACGCGCGGTGCTTAATTTTCCGGTAAGCGGCTACCGTTTCTCGCGGCCGTTCATTCGCGCGCTCGGGTTGATCAAGTGGGCGGCGGCTCAAGCCAATCACGATCTCGGTTTGCTCGACGCAGAACGCGCGGCGTTGATCGTCCAAGCGGCTGAGGAAGTGATCGAGGGCAAACTGGACGAACATTTTCCGCTCGACATTTTTCAAACCGGTTCAGGCACGAGTACGAACACAAACGCGAACGAAGTCATTGCGAATCGTTGCGCGCAGCTAGCCGGTAAGCAAATCGGTTCGCGCGAGCTGGTCCATCCCAACGATCACGTCAACATGGGCCAATCGAGCAACGACGTGATTCCGACCGCCATTCACATCAGCGCGGCCGAACAATTGAAAACGCATCTGGCACCGGCGCTGGAACGATTGCGCGCCGCGCTCGAAACAAAGACGAAAGAGTTTTGGGACATCATTACTATCGGGCGCACGCATTTGATGGACGCCACCCCGGTGCGGCTGGGCCAGGAATTTTCCGGTTATGCGCAGCAAGCGGCCTATGGAAAGCAGCGCGCGGAAAAAGCCCTCGACGTTTTACGCGAGGTCGCTCTCGGCGGCACAGCGGTCGGCACCGGCTTAAATCGACACCTGGATCTTCCGAAAAAAATGCTGCATCACATCGAGCAGCGAACTGGCATCGCGTTTTACGAAGCTCGCAATCATTTCGAAGCGCAGGGCGGCAAAGACGCGGTGGTCGAGGCGAGCGGGCAACTCAAAGCGATCGCGACCAGTCTATTCAAGATCGCCAACGACATCCGTTTGTTGGGAAGCGGACCGCGTTGCGGGATCGGAGAGATCCAACTGCCCGCGACTCAGCCCGGCAGCTCGATCATGCCCGGCAAAGTGAATCCAGTGATCTGCGAATCGATGATGATGGTCTGCGCGCAGGTTTTTGGGAACGACACCGCGATCACTTGGGCCGGCGCCAACGGCAATTTCGAGCTCAACGTGATGATGCCGGTCATGGCGCATGATCTTCTCGAGTCGATCCGGCTTCTTGCTAACGTGGTCGACGTTTTCTGCGAGAAATGCGTCACCGGAATTAAAGCTAACAAAGCGCGTTGCGAAGAACTGGTCGAATTATCGATGGCAATGGTGACTGCGCTCGCGCCAAAGATCGGTTACGATCGAGCGGCCGAAATCGCGAAAGAGAGCGTCCAAACCGGCAAGACAGTCCGCGAGCTTTGCCTCGAGAAAAAAATTCTGCCGGAGAAGGAACTAGCGCGCATTCTCGACCCGGTTTCGATGACGGAGCCCAGCGGCGCGGCCGGCGGTTGAGATGTCGATCCGAACACTCGCTGTCGCCGTTCTGATTGGAGCAGCCAACTTAACGAGTCAAATTTGCGCTGCCGGCGACCGACCAGACGTTGCGAAAATCATCACCAAGGACGATGCGGCCGCGATTCTCGCCACCGCGGTGAAAGACCCGAGTCCCAGAAGCGGCGATGGAGCCGACGGTTACTATTCAAAGTGCAATTACTACAGCATTCCGCGCGGAAGATCGCTGGTGATTCGGCTCCAGTTGCCCGGACCGAACGCGATCGATCCCGCAAAAGAATTGCAATTGATGACGGCAGCGAACGGCTCAATGGAAGATGTGTCGGGGATCGGCGACGCCGCGAAAATGTCGACCGCCGGCGGCGAAAGCGGCTTCGCCTCGCGCATCCTGATGTTGTACGTCACGAAGGGCAATGCGTTCCTGACCGTTGGCGTAAGCGGCTTCAGCAATGACGCGGTGGCACTCGAAAAAGCGAAGACGGTCGTGCAAAAACTGCTCGAGCACCTTTGACCTCGGCAGCGCGCGAGTTTAGATCGACATCATGGTGGCGAAACTCGACGGTCCACAATTCTCCGGCGGAGCCAACATCGCGATCAAATGTCCCGCGCACACTTACGACCAAACCGTTTCGTTTTATCGCGACACACTCAATCTGCCTTTAATCGAGGAGGAGCTCGACGGTTGCATCTTTCAATTCGGCCCAAATCGCCTGTGGATCGACAAGGTGCCGAACCTCAGTCATCCCGATATTTGGCTTGAAATCGAAACCAACGACACCGAAGCGGCGGCGTCGTTTTTAAAAGTGCACGGCATCGCGCGCCGTGATGAGGTCGAAAACCTGCGCGAAGATTTCAACGGCTTTTTCATTTCCGACCCGGGCGGCGTGATTCATCTCGTCGTTGGTCCGGAGGAAGTCTGACGCGATTGTCGATCTTAAGCGTGCCATCCCAGGATGGTGAGGTCGCGCTCCACGCCGTCGAGCTGCGCTACGCCTGGCAACAAGCCCCATTTTTCAAACCCGAGCCGCTCGAATAATCGCAAGCTTGGCTCGTTGTGCGCGAAAATCAGGCCGACCATCGCGGTAATCCCGAATTCTGGCGCACGCACGATCGCTTCGGAAAGCAAAGCGCGTCCGACACCGCGTCGTCGTAATTTTTCATCGACATACACGCTCACTTCCGCCGTGTCGCGATACGCGCAACGCGGCAGGAACGTTTTCAGCGTCAGCCAGCCCGCAACTTCGCCGTCGATTTCCAAAACCCAAAATGGATGTCGACCCGGCGAATGATCCTTTAACCAGGTGTGTCGCGATTCGACCGTGACCGGTTCGAGTTGGGCGGTCGACATGCGCGTCGCGATCGCGGCATTGTAAATTTTGATAATCGCGGGCAAGTCGTGTTCGCGCGCGTCGCGAATCTTCATCTTTACTGTAGCGGCGGTCTCTGGCCGCCGATCATTAACTGCGACCGCACTCATGCCGCGGGGAAAAACGCGTTCTCGAAAGTGGATTGAAATGCACCGACTTTCGTTTCGCCGATACAAAACCTCGGGCTGATCTCCGATTGGCTCGCGCAAAACAGGTCAATGTCGATCTTGCCGACCTTCTTGAGCGTGCCGCGAACAGTTGCGAGCGCGAGCTCGGGCGTATTGCAATCACGGCTGAGATGACCAAGTACGACGCGATCGATTTTTCCGGAAAGCAATTCTTCAATTACGGTTGCGGCCGCGTTGTTGGAAAGATGCCCATGTCGGGATTGGATGCGTTGTTTCACCGGCCACGGTCGATGCGTGTCATTCTGCAAAAGTTTTTCGTCGTGGTTCGTCTCGATTACGAGCGTGTGCACCTGGCGCAATCGTTCCACGATCATCTTCGTCGCGTAGCCAAGATCGGTGATGAATCCCAGGCCGCTCGCGGCGGCATAAAACGCGAAGCCAACCGGATCGACCGCGTCATGGGGCACGGGAAAGGTCTGGACGGTGATGTCGCAAATCTTGAATTCGGCGCCAGTGCGAAAGATTCGCCAGTTTCGATGTCGATCTAGCGAGCAACCGCAACGGACGGCCTCGGCGGTTTGGGAATTGGCGTAAATCGGAACGTCGAGTTTGCGGCAAAGAACTTCCAGTCCGCAAACGTGATCGCCGTGTTCGTGGGTGAGCAGAACGCCATCGAGCTGCTCCAGCGAGACCCCGCATTGCTCGACTCGGAGCGCGATCTGGCGCGCGCTCAGCCCACCATCGATCAAAATTTTGCAATGATCAGTGGCGACGAGCGCGCTATTACCGGCACTGCCGCTGCCGAGCATCGTCAAACTGAACACGGCGGTATTTAGTGGCCGCGTTTCAGTTTTCGCAAATTAAATTCACGCGACGCGCAAAGAAATTCCCCGCTCCCCAGCGCGAGAATGTGTTTTTTCTTGCTGATATATTCGAGCGAGCGGAAGCGGCGGATTTCGTCGAGGCGCCGCATCCCATTGAGCGTGTCGAGATAACGTGTGTAGCTCAAAGCGAGCTCGGCCGTTTCGAGATAACGGCCGCGGAGATTTCGATTCTGAAATGCTTCCGGGCATTGGCGTTCGAAAAGATGAAATCGTAGCCAGCGGCGGTCCGTGCGCGAGACGCGTTGCGTTTTCCGGAAGAAGGCAACGAAAAGAAGCACGACTAAATAAGTATCGACCTGCGCCTGGAGCTCCAAGTTTCGCGCGAAATCTTCAGAGTCAATTTCGCGCGCGCCGTTCTTGAACTGAAGCGCGGCGTGAAGCGCGTGATTGATTTCCTCTACGAAGGTGATGAGCGAGCGGATATTCTGGTCGCTCAAACCTGCGCGCGGGTCATGTCGCTCAAGCTGCTCGATCAGCCAGTGCGAATAATAAATCCCGACGAAGAGTCGATCGTTCGCGGTCCGCAGAAAAGTGCGGGCGAGATCACTCAGCTCGCGCGCGGATTTGCCGGCGAGGATCGACAATTGCCGGCAGCGTTGGCGGTCGATCAAGCAATCCTCCAAATTAATGCCTACCTGAGCGTAAGTGCGCTCGAAAAGTTTTTGGATCTGGCTGAAGAGCGTTTCGTTCACAACACCAGCGCCGGCTGCGCGTCTTCATCGAGATGCAACAGCCGATCTGAAAGATCGTTTAAGGCGAGGCGAACGTCGTGGAAGCGAGCGGCCAATCCTTTGAAGACATCGTTCAGTTCGCAACGACGCGCCGTCTCGTGCGAAGCGACCAACTGGTAATTAGTGCGCCCGATTTGTTCGTAGAACTCGATGTCGGGCGCGCCACGCAAGCTCCGATGCTGCGTATTCCCATGAAAAATTCCGGTAATGAAGAGCGAATAGTTTCCAACGTGCGCGCGCAGCAAAAAACTTTGCTCCGGAGTCGCGCGCTGGAGCGCGATCAGCATATCGGAAATGTATTCGTGGGCGAGATTGTCGATCTTGTCCGGCGACTGTAACTGGTTGACGCGCGAAAAAGTTTCCAAGAGCGAGCCGATATAATCAGAAAGCTTCCGATCACCGATTCCGGCCTCTCGCAACACGTGTCGCGCCAGAACGTAGAAATAAAACTGCGACGAGATGCGGAGCTGACCTGCGTTATTGAGAATTGTTTCGACCAGTTTTGGATGATCGAGAATGGAATCGCGCGTTTCGGAGTCACTCAAGAGTTCGACCAAGGAAACACTATCGCCGCGCGAACGGCCGAGGGTACGGACGATAAAATCAAAATCGGCGGCGGTGAAGCGTGCCCGACAATTTGCCCTAATCATCGCGCTTTCCCTTCCCGAGCATTGACGATGCCGCTGACAATTTTCTTCGAGCGACGTTTTATTGAGAAGGCCGGCCTTAGTCAAGAATTCGCGAAGCATTTGCAAAGCGAGCGCGTCGTCAGATAATTAGCGCGCTCATTTTCGATCGGCTCCTGATTGTCGATCCTGCAAATGAAGGAAGGGTGGCTGAGTCCGGTTTAAGGCACTCGACTCGAAATCGAGCGTGGGGCAACCCACCGTGGGTTCGAATCCCACCCCTTCCGCCAGGTCCGAGCCGGAGTGGCGGTTTTCAGCCGTTGGGCGGGCGAAAATGTTACAATTAAGGTCTTGATTCGGGCGCGTTTTGCACCGCATATTGTATGTCCGCCGATGGTCTCCCGCTATTACTTGTTATCCCGTGGAATTCACAAGTTGTTAGCTCCGCTATTGGCAATCATTCACCGCTAATTCACAACCAGACAGGAAGTCCGCCATGATCCAGCTCAAATCCGGCCTTACGCCAGCCTCGCTGAACAAACCGAAAAAAACCAATCGGCGCACGACGCGCAGCGATTTTCGGAAAATGAAGCGAACTGGTAATGGTGGCTTGCGCATCGAGCGCGTGTTTAGCAATCCGGAAGTGCGCCCGTTCGATCAAGTCGAATGGGAACGGCGCATCGCAGAGATAACGGACGACAGCGGCACGGTGATTTTCAGACAGGAGAACGTGGAAGTGCCGAAAAACTGGAGCGCACTCGCGACGAAGATCGCGGTCTCAAAATATTTTTACGGCGACATTGCGCACGGAACAGACCCGCACAAGGCCGGACGCGAAAGGTCGGTCCGGCAATTGATTCATCGCGTAACGCGCACAATCGCGGATTGGGGAATGGCGGACGGATATTTTGCGGACGCGGAAACCGCGGAAATTTTTTACGACGAATTGACCTGGCTTTGTTTGAATCAACACGGCGCGTTCAATTCGCCGGTCTGGTTCAACGTCGGCCTCTATCATCAGTACGGGATCGGGAAAGGTGCAGGCGCGGGCAATTATTTTTACAATCGAACGACCGGCAAAGCGGAGCGCGCACCAACGCAATATGAATATCCACAAGGCAGCGCCTGCTTTATTCAAAACGTCGAGGACACGATGGAAGACATCATGCGCCTCGCGATGAGCGAAGCGATGCTCTTCAAATACGGCAGCGGCACCGGCACCGATCTTTCGACGTTAAGATCGACAAGAGAGAAATTAAGCGGCGGCGGCAAACCAAGCGGACCGCTTTCGTTCCTGAAGGTTTACGATCAGGTGGCCAATGTGGTGAAGAGCGGCGGCAAAACGCGGCGCGCGGCGAAGATGAACACGCTCAAAGATTGGCATCCGGACATCGAAGAGTTCATCGACGCGAAACAAAAAGAGGAAAAGAAGGCCTGGGCACTGATCGAGCAGGGTTACGACGGCAGTTACAACGGCGACGCTTACGGCTCGGTGATGTATCAAAACGAAAACCTGAGTGTGCGCGTGAGCGACGACTTCATGGAAGCCGCGTTGGAAGGTCGCGAATGGTGGACCCGCCGCATCACGGATGATCGGCCGTGCGAGAAAAAAGATGCCCGCGCTCTGCTCCGAAAAATTGCCGAAGGCACGCACGTCTGCGGCGATCCGGGGATGCAATTCGATACGACAATCCACAAATGGCACACCTGCAAAGCCACTGGCCGGCAAAATTCTACCAATCCGTGCAGCGAATATCTCTTCCTCGACAACACCGCGTGCAACCTGGCGTCGCTGAATTTAATGAAATTCAAGACCGCCGACGGCGAGTTCGATGTCGAACGATTCAAAGCGGCGGTCCGCATTTTCATCACCGCGCAGGAAATCATCGTCGACAACGCGAGTTATCCGATCAGCGAAATTGCGGAGAACTCGCACATTTTCCGGACGCTGGGGCTCGGTTACGCCAATCTCGGATCGCTTGTGATGAGCTACGGCTACGGTTACGACAGCATCGAGGGCCGCGCGTTGTGCGGCGCGGTCACGTCCATCATGACTGGTGAAGCGTACGAACAAAGCGCGCGGATGGCTGAAGCGCTTGGTCCATTCCCGGGTTACAGAGACGCGCGTTGCAGTGGCGTCTCGAAGCCGCCGGGGCGGAGCAATGTCGCTTCAATGTTGGAGGTGATAGACCTTCACAAATGCGCGGTGAACGAGATTCCCGATGTCGACGAGTTCAGCGATTTAAAGAAAGAGGCGGCCAAAACCTGGAAGCGCGCGGCCGATCTCGGCAAGCGGCATGGCTACCGCAACGCTCAAGTCACCGTGCTCGCGCCGACCGGCACGATCAGTTTCCTGATGGATTGCGACACGACTGGGATCGAACCGGACATCGCTCTAGTGAAATACAAACTCCTCGCCGGCGGCGGCATGTTGAAGATTGTGAACCAGACGGTCAAACCGGCGCTCGAGAACCTCGGTTACAATTCCGAAGAGATCGACCGAATCATCGCGCACATCGACGCGTTCGACACCATCGAGGACGTGACCGACCCGGATGGAACGACAACCGCATCGGGATTGAACCCGGAACATTTGCCGATCTTCGATTGCGCGTTCAAGCCGTTCAAAGGCGAGCGCTCTCTTAATTATATGGCGCATCTGCGGATGATGGCCGCGGCGCAGCCATTTTTGAGCGGCGCGATTTCGAAAACGGTGAACCTGCCGGAAGCCGGGACCGTCGACGATATCATGAACAGTTATGTCGAAGGTTGGCGGCTCGGATTGAAATCGATCGCCATTTATCGCGAAGGTTCGAAGCGCTCGGCCCCGTTGAACACGCGCAAGACGCGCGACATGGGCGGCACGACGGAAGATGTCGATGTTGCGCTCGATGTGACAATTGATCGCGAAGATTTCCAAAAGCGGATCCTCGAGCTCGAAGCGGAGTTGTCGGAAATCCGTGGCAAGGTGGACAAGCCGTTGCGGCATCGGATGCCTGACACGCGTATGTCGTTGACGCACCGGTTCGAAATCGCGGGGCACGAAGGGTACATCACGGTGGGTTTGTACGAAGACGGTCAGCCCGGCGAATTGTTCATCACCATGTCGAAGGAAGGCAGCACGATCGGCGGCTTGATGGACACGGTCGGCACGCTCACGTCGATCGCGCTCCAGTACGGCGTGCCGCTCGAATCGCTCGTGAAGAAATTCGCGTATCAACGGTTCGAACCGAGCGGGTTCACGAAGAATCCTGACATTCGCAACGCGACCAGCATCACCGATTACGTGTTCCGCTGGTTGGCCTGCCAATTCATCAAAGGTTACAAGGAAGCGACTTCACCGAGCCGCGGACAGGGCGAACTGCCGATGAAAGAAATTCCCGAGATGGAAAAGAAAGCGCTCAATCGCCCAGTCTCGGATTTAGCGCGCACCGGCGAGAAAGAAATTCTCGATGTGATCACGAACCACACTTCGAACGACGGCGAACCGCAGATCGCGGGCAACGGCAACAGCCACGCCGATCGCGTTCAGGAAGCGCTGGGGAATATGTTCATGGATATCATCTGTTCCCATTGCGGCAGCGATAAAGTGATTCGCGCCGGCGCCTGCGGCGTCTGCACGGAGTGCGGCACGAGCCAGGGCTGCAGCTGATTCTTCTTCGTTGATTTGCCGGTGCGTGTTGGACACGCGCAGCGGCTTGGCTACAATGCCTGACCCGCCGATGATTCGTCGGCGGCTGTTTTATTTCGATGGCTACCGAAGCTGAGATTCAAAGACAAAAAGAGATGCAGCAGGCCGAGGAACTCTTGTTCGCCGGTCCGCAGTCGCTTGGGTTTGCGAAAGGATTGTTCGCCGGGCATTTTGTTTCGGACTGGGTGATGCCGTATCCGCGGATTCCCGACGCGCAAAAATCTCAGCTTGATCAAACGCTGAAAGAATTGCGCGAATTTCTGGATGCGAACTTGGATCCGGCGGAAATAGATCGACAAGCAGACATTCCGCGGAGCGTGATCGACGGACTCGGACGTGTCGGTGTTCTCGGGATGACCGCGCCGGCGGAGTACGGCGGACATGGCTTCTCGCAGTTGGCGAACACTAAAATTTTGGAAGAGGTTGGCACCCGTTGCGCATCGACGTCCGTATTCGTGAACGCGCATCATTCCATCGGCATTCGCGCGTTGTTGTTGTTTGGCACGCACGAACAGAAACAAAATTGGCTGCCGAAGCTTTGCACGGGCGAATGGCTCGGCGCGTTTGCACTCACCGAAAAGGAAGCCGGCTCGGACGCAGCGAACGTGCAAATGAAGGCGACGCCGAGCGATGATGGATCGCATTACATTTTGAACGGCGAGAAGCGTTACATCACCAACGCGGCGATCGCGCAGGTGTTAACGGTGATGGCGCGGACGCCGGTTCCGGGGAAGCCGGGCAAGGATGCGATCACGGCTTTTCTGGTTACGCCGGAGATGCCGGGATTCGAAATGCTCGAGCCGCGGATGGCAAAGACCGGAATCCGCGGAACGGCGACTGGGCGCTTCGCGTGTCGAAACGTGAAAGTCCCGAAGGAAAATATTCTCGGGCCGCTTGGGAAAGGATTGAAGGTCGCGCTCACGGTTTTGGATTTTGGGCGGACAACGTTCGGCGCGTGTTGCACCGGCGCGGCGAAAACTTGTTTAACGCTCGCGGTAAAACACGCGAACACGCGAAAGCAGTTTAATAAAACGCTCGGCAATTTTCATTTGGTGAAAAAGAAAATCGCACGGATCGCGGCGGACGCTTACGCGATGGAAGCGATGACTGCGATCACGGCGGCGCTGATCGACCGCGGCTTGGAAGACTACATGCTTGAGACCGCGATGCTGAAAGTGTTCACGACCGAGCGACTGTGGGAATGCATCAACGACGCGTTCCAGATCTACGGCGGCTCCGCTTACTTTGTCGATCTTCCGCTGGAGCGAATGTTGCGCGACGCGCGAATCAATCAGATCGGCGAAGGTGCGAACGAAGTGCTGGAGTCGTTCGTCGCGCTGGTCGGAATGCGCGGACCGGGAATGGAGTTCAAGGAGATTCACGACACTCTGTTGAAACCGACGCGCGAAGGCGGAATCGGCAAAGCGTGGAAATCCGGAATGAGCCGGCTCGGCGCAACGGTGCGCGTGCCCGACGTGCCGGTGCGTAGTGCGGAATTGAAATCGTTTGCGAGTCAGCTCGGCCGCTTGATCTGGCGATTTAACGTCGCCGTCAATAAGTCGCTCATTCTTTATCGCGAACCGATATTGGATATGCAGCTGATTCAGGAACGGATTGCGAACGCGGCGATGGACCTGTTTGCCTCGGCCGCGACGCTCAGCCGCTGGGATTCCGAAATGCAAGCTGCGCAAGGCAACGGCCAATCGCCGGTAACGAGGAACACCGCGGCTGAACTTTTCCTGCGCCAATCGTTCCGGCGAATTCGGGAGAATCTCGCGGCGCTCAGCGACAATGATGACAAATTCATCTTGAAAGCGGCGGACGCAGCGCTAGGCAAAGCGTGACGAACCATCTTTGGATCAGTTAGGCGCGCGGATTAACGCAAGTTTGCTCCAATGGTGCTGTCTTGGCGCCGCGATTCTTTTTTGTGTAGCCGTCGCCTTTAAACTTAACGGTTCTTCGGTTGGAATGTGGCGCGAGCTTCTGACCGAACCGGCACCTGCGCGTGGGCTGATATTTTCGACGCCGAAGAGAATTCGGGTCGACGAGTGGGCGGTCTCGACGCCATCGATGCTTTCGCAGGCGCGACAAAGACCGGCGTTTCCGGTTGAGAACGCGAACCTCGGTGCCGGCCGGTCGGCGTTGGTCACGAACATGCCGGTGGCGTACTACACCACGGTTTTTCGCCCGCAGTTTTACGGATTCTTCATTTTCGATTTCACGCGCGGCTTTTCGTTTTATTGGTGCGCGAAATTTTTCGGTTTATTGGTGGCGGCTGGATGGGCGATGCGACAAATCGGAGTTCGGAGCCGTCTGATCGTCATCTTCGGCGCGGTTTGGGTTTTATTTTCCAGTTATGTCCAGTGGTGGTTTTCTTCGCCGGCGATGCTTCCGGAAATGTTGGCGAGCTGGTTCATATGCCTGGGCTGCGCGGTTACGTTTTTCAAAGATCGACATTGGGGCAGGACAACTCTCGCGCTGACTGGGTTTATTTTTTTCGCAATCAACTTCGCCCTGTGTCTCTATCCGCCGTATCAGATCCCGCTCACGCTTTTGTTCTTTGCAATACTCGCAGGCATTTGGCGAGAGAATCGCCCCGAGTCCGGAGCGGCATCGAGTAAACGCGCGTTTCTTTTGGTTTTTGCCGGCGTTATCGGTGTCGCACTGATTCTTCTGCCGTTCTGGTTGGATGTCCGATCAACGTTGGAGATGATCACGCACACAGTTTATCCAGGTGCGCGGCGCAGCGCTGGCGGCGAGCTTTCATTGTTCAAGCTGTTCTCTGGCGTGCTTGGATTTTTTGAATACGAACAATCGCATCCGGACGTTTACGATAACATTTCCGAAGCGAGTAATTTTTATCCGCTCTGGCCCGCCGTCGCGCTGATGATGTTTGTGGCATGGTATCGAGGCAAAGTCCGGCCGGCGCCGATGCTCGTGATGTTGTCGATCTTCTTGGTCGGTCTGAGCGTTTATTGTGTGTTGCCACTGCCAGCCTGGTTGTTGCGAATCACTTTCTTGAATTTTGCGACGGAACCGCGCGCTCTTCTCGCTCTCGGAATGGCGAGCATTTTTTTCTGTTGTTTGTTCCTGGACCGGTATCGAGCGGCCGTTTTTTCGCGAAGCGGTAGTCTTGTCGCGGTTCTCGCTTTTTGGCTAGGCGTCGTTCTTTTGTTGTGGTTCGCGCGAAGTCAGAACGCCGTCTACTTCGCGGATGCGCGGCATTGGATAGAACCACTAGCCATCAGCGCTGTGATTTTGTTTCTCTTGTTCTGGGATCGACTGCGGTATCGCTGGTTGCCCACTGCGCTCGGCGTGCTCCTGGTTGCGGGCAATTTTCCCATTAATCCGATTGCGCGCGGACTTTCTCCGTTGGTTGATTCAGCGGCGTTCAAAGCCATCGACCGGATTCGCGCCGGCGATCCTGACGGCAAATGGATCGTTTATCATACGCGTTACTTCGCGCAGTTGGTCAAAGCCGCCGGCGCGAGCGTGTTTAACGGCACGAAGGTTGTGCCAGATTTGTCGCTCTTACATCAACTCGATCCGGAACGGGCGTATGAACAGGTTTACAATCGTTACGCAAACGTCGGTTGCGAGATTCCGCGACTGTCGCATGAGGCCAGCGCGAGCTTGGTTTATTACGATTATTACATTTGGTTCTTGCCGCCGGACTCGCCGGTTCTGACCGCGGCGGATTATCGTTACGTGTTGATTCCGCAAGAATGGCCGGACTCGGCAATGTCCGGATTTGTTTTTCTTGAAAAGATTACGCCGGGAGACGTCTGGATTTATCGCCGCCAAGAATGATTCGCTACGGCGATTTCAAAATCCGCAATGCCTCGAGCAGATCATGCGTGATCAACTCGTAGAGTGGATAATGGACGGCGAGGACGATGTATTGGTGGAATTCAAGCGCAGCGAGTAACACCACCGCGGTGGCGACGATCGCGCCACGAAATTGTCTCACGAATGAAGCCAGCCAAACGATTTGGCTGAAAGCGAGGAAACGCAGCGGCATGTCCCACATGTTCGCGTAACGCAGATTCATTCCGTATTTCAGGTTGCACATGATTAGATAACTCGCGGCAATGAAAATGGACATGAAGAGTTCGGGCTTCATTGTGCGATTCAGTCGAAAGATGGTTCCGAACGCGAGAATGAGCACGATCGGACTAACAAGGAGAAGATCGACAAGGTAGCGGTACCAAGGTCCGTCGCCGGTGCGGATTGCGTAACCGAGCATAAAATTTTTGCTGACAGACAGATGATACGTTTCCAAGAGCGTTGGGACTCCTCCGGCGACGAAAATCAACGCTACCGCACCGAGAATCGGTCCCACAATTGTCGCAACGACCAGCTCGCGTGTCACCGTTCCAAATTCGAGCCAGCGATTGGCGACCATCAGAACGACGCAGGCGAACCACACAAAAGCTGAGTTCTCTTTGGTTAAAACGAGAAGGCTCAGACTGAGAAGGTACGGGACGAGCCAACGCCAATCGCGCGGAGTTTTGAGATTTTCCCAGAAAAGCCAGAGAACGAGCGTTGCCCAAAATGTGAAGAAACCGTCGACCAGCGCGTGTTGTGACATGTGCAGTTGCGTCGGCGCAAATGCCATCAGGGCGGCGATCGCAATCGCCCAAATCGGTCCGCGGATCCGCCCGACGAACAGCGTGGCGAGGCCGAGCGTTAACATGCTGAAAAACGAAGCGACCTGATGAAGAGAGTCGATCGCACTGCAGCCAAATAGTTTTCCCCAGAAATAGCTGGTGAAAATGTAGAGAAAACGAACCGGCGGGAGGATCGAGCCGGTCAATGTTTTCTGCTGTTCGATGTAAACATCGACAATCTGCGGGTAGGCGCCAAGGCCGACTTTATTCGAACTGTTGACGTACTTCTGATAAAGGCCTTCATCGAAGCCGAGAATCGTGAACGCGGGCTGCGGATGAAGTGGCGCTAAAAAATGGAACGATGCTCCGGGCACGAAAGCCTCTGGCGTGATGCGAAGGAAAATGCCAATTGCGAGAATGACCGCCAGCAAGATGGCGTGGATTCTTGTGGCTCGGGGTTGCAGTTCACTCATGATTCACGCGCTCTCGGCGCGCAATTTCAGAAACTTCAGCGGCCGCAAATCAAGCGTGCCGCCTGCGATTTTCCACCAAAGAGCGAGTGAGCCCAGAGTTATGACAATCCAGGGTAACAACGACCACGCGGCCCAATGTTGCATCGAATCATCCATCGCGAGCGCGACCTTCCACGGCAAACCACCGGAAGTAATATTGTAAAAAGCAAACAGGAAGATCGAGCTCGCGATCAGAATTGCGGAGTAGAGCAATGGCGACAAGACGAGAATGAACGGCGCGAACCAGATCAGGTATTGCGGGCATACGCCGGGAGCGATGATGAAAAATACGAGCCACGTGTAAGCAAGGGAATTTAAAAAAGCACGCCCGCGAGCGTGGCGATGTTTCCAAGCAATCCACACGGAAACGGTGATGATGACTATCTTTAGGATGCTGACGATAATGTTTTGCGCGGGTTCAAGGTCAAAGAACGAGAGGCGACTAAATTCGGGGAGACCGGTGAGACGAACGAGGTAGGTGATGCCCCAGAGTCCCCAGTAGCTTCCGTAAGCGAGCACGTTCTTCGCGAACAACATCGGAAAGTTCAGCAATGGCTGCGACCATAAGATCGACGTCGTTAGCGCTCCTGAAAGCAAAAAGCCACGGAGTTTCTTTTGCGAAAACCAATAACAGACAAGAGCTGGCAGCAGAAGCAGCGGGGCGATTTTGATCTGGCAACCGAGCGCGAAAAATAAGCCGGCCAACGCCGGCTGATCTCGCAGACACATCCAAATCGCGCAGACGAGGAACAAAATCATGACCGGATCGGTGTTGCCGTGAAATCCAGAAACCATGAGTGAAACCGGGCTGAGCGCGAAAAAGGCGAGTGCCCAGGTTGGTATGCGGATGTCGATCTTGTTGAATTGCAGCAAAATCAACACGACCAAGAAGTCAGCAATGACGCCGGGCAAGCGGAGCAGAAACAAAAAATGGATGCCAAGATCCTGACACCACCGCTGCTCAGTGAGAGCGTAAATGCCGCGCAAGAAATAAGCCGTTAGCGGCGGATGATTGAAATAGATGCTGTGCGCGTAAGTCCATTCGAGCCCGTGCTGGCTGAGCACCCTGGCAAATCCGTAGAAAATTACCGCATCGTTGGTTCCGATGGTGTTGTAAGCGATGGCGAGCTTCAGCGTCAGCGCGATGAGCGCCAGCGAAACAATAATGGCGGAACGCAAATCGCATTTGGGGTTCATCCCGAACATCCGAGCAGCTTCAGTGCCTTCGTACTTAAGCTAACTGTTCGCGCACCGACGATCGCGTGACGAAGGCTTTGCTCCAAAACGCAATCATTCCAACGATGAGCGTTATCCAAGGCAAGAGCTCCCACGGCAAAAAGTGGCTTGCTCCATCCGCACTATTTCTGGCAATGCCAATGTACCAGGGCAACCCGTTGCTCAACGCATTGTAGAGAAAAAACAAGGCGATGGAGCTGGCGACTGCTAGCGAGGCATACAACTTCGGCGAGAGCAGAAGAACGAAGGGCGCGAGCCAAACCATGTATTGCGGACAGACACCGGGCGCGAACACAAAGAACACGATCCAAGCGCAAGCGAACGAATCAATCACCGCGCGATCGCCAAGACCACGGCGTCGCCACGCGATGGCGATGACGGCGCAGATGATGGCTAGTTTTAGAATCCAGGCGACGAATGTCGCCGCAGTGGAAAGGTTAAAGAATCCGCCATTGAACTGGGGCCAGTGAGTAAGTTTCAGCAAATAGCTGATTCCCCAACTGCCCCAGTAACCGTTGTAGGAAAATACGTTCCTAAAGAACAGCTGCGGAAATCTTGTGAGCGGTTCAATCCACAAGGTCAGGCTCAGGATTACGAATGGAATAACAAAGCGCGTTGCGGCTCGGCGGTGCAGCCAGAACAAGAAAACGATCGGCAGTAAGAGCAGCGGAATGATTTTGGTTTGACAGCTCATGGCGAAGAAGATGCCGCACCAAACCGGTCGGCCGCGCAGACACATGTAACCGGCAAGCAGAAGAAACATCGCCATCACGGGATCGGTATTGCCATGAAACCCGGAGACCATGATTGAAACCGGGCTAAGCGCGAAGAGCAGTATCGCCCACGTCGGAACTTGGCGGTGGAGAGAAGTGTCGCGAATGCGCATCACGACAAAGACGGAAATCAAGTCGGCGACGATTCCGGGAAACCGGAGAAGGAATGGAAAGGTGAGACCGCAATTTCGAGAGAACGGAGTTTTCGAGAGGGTTTCGATCAACTCAAGATAGTACGCAGTCAGCGGCGGATGATTGAACACGGGAAAGTTCGAAAAGAAAATAACGCCATTGCGATAAGTCCATTCCAAGCCGTGGTCTCGGAGCGAACCGGCAAACATGTAGAAGCTCGCGACATCGTTTGTGCCGAAGGTGTTGTAAGCGATCGCAAGTTTCAGGAAAAATGCGATGAAAGCTGCGGTAACGATAACAATGTTACACCAGTGAATGCGCGAAGTTTCGAGAATGACTGTCGCTACCAGAGCGGCCCGAGGTTCTGAACTGAACTGGCGCTGGACCGAGAGTTCCATCGCGGAAAGGTCAGCAGCTTCAGTGCCCTCGTTAGCTATTGCCAGCCATCGACAACCGTCAATGGCACATCTTCAAATGGATTGATAGGCTGCTCTGACCGTAGCGGAACGTTCTCGCCGTGCTCGCTGTGTGCGCGAACAAAGGCGCCCGCATGGGTCACTCGGACAATCAGAAGAAAGATCGATAGGACGGTGAGAACAACCGCCAGCGTCCATTCCGCCGCGTTTAATAAAATCACCGCGAATCACTCTTTTTCGATCTGTTGTTTCAGCGTCTTGAACTCCGGCTGGTCAGGCTTGAGCGAGATCGCCGCGTCGATTTCATTTTGCGCAGAAGGACGGTCGTTTTTTCCGAGCAACGACTTAGCGAGCAGAAAATGCGTCTTGGCATTTCGAGGATCGACATCTTCCGCGTAACGAAACCATTTTTCGGCGTCGTCGTAGTCCTGCCCGTCGAGAGCAATAACACCGAGGTTATTGAATGCGCCTTTGTGTTTCGGATCGAGTGCGAGCACAGCGCGGTAGAATAACTGCGCGGCAGTAGGATCGTTTTGGGCGACGCGTAAATTACCCAAAGCAAATAACGTCTCCGAATTGTCCGGCACATAAGCGTATGCGAGACCGAGTTTTTGTTCGGCAAGCGCGAGATTACCGGCTTCAAGCGCTTGCCATCCGGAATTGTAAGCATCGAGCGCCCAAAGCGACGGATCGCGATGCGGCCAGGCGACGGCAGTCGTCGAGCTGATGAGCAGAACCAGATAAGATGCGACTACGCGAAATTGTTTTGTGACAAACGACCTCCAGAAGATCGACAATCCCAAAGCCGCAAAAACGATCAAACCGGGAACGGCAACAAGCCGATAGCGTTCTGTAATGAAGACAGCGAGCAGGGCACACAATGTCGAGAAGATCGCCGCTACAATCCAGCGCGAGCCGGGAGCGACTCGCCAGGCCAAGAAGACACCGGGAATCGCCAGAGCGGCGACAAGACCGAAGTAGAGCCCTGGGAAAGTCACATTCTGCTCGCGAAGAATACTAATGATGCTGAGGTCGTCGTACTGAAACGCGCTCCAGAAATTGCACAGCTTGCGCGCGAGCAACTTCAGCCAATCGCCAAAATGAGCCGCGATGTAATAGCTGGCTTGTTTGGACCAGTATTTGGAAACTTCGGCGCGTTTCAGCGGACGTTCCGCGGCTGCCTCAGCCTGGTCGATTGAATCTTGGAGCATTGCGGCTTGGCCGGCTCGTAGCCCTGGAGGAAAACGCGGGTAGCCGGTCGCTTGTGGATTATTGCCAATCCAAAAGTTGATTCCGCTGTGCGCGGAGAGAACAACGGGATCGCGCGCGACGACGTAATTGTGAACCCAGCATGGCGAAGTGCCGATAAGAACGCCGGCGAATACAAGAGCTGTTTTTCCGAGCAGAGCGCGAATGTTTGTTTGTGACCGCAGAATTATTGCTGCGAAGATCAAAGGAAGAACTGCGAGAATAGTGGCGACCGCAGTTGCGGTAAGGCCGATGAGAAGCGCGAGACAAAAACACTCTGCGGCGCGAAGGGCTTCGTCTCTTCGCACGAGTCGCCAGACGACAAACCAAAACGTAAAGACGAACCAGGCTGTCGGCATTAGAACGACTGAGTAGGTCTGGGCCGGAACAAAAAACGCCCAACCGAGTGCGGCAAACAAACCAATCGTACGCGCCGGGGGTTCGCTTGCGCCTAAGCGTAGTTGCGCTGATGTCGATCCAAGCCGCGCCAAGACGTCGACGACGATTTGATAGATAAGAACTGCTGTTCCGGCATCGATCAGAGCTTGGATAAGTCCAGGAACGAACGGGTTCCCGCCGAATAATCGATACAGACCCGCCAGCAAATAGGCGTATCCAGGCAATCCGTAGAAAGCCAGGTGTGCGGTCATCTGGCCGTGGAGAATCTGTTTCGCCCAGTCGTCATAGAAATGCATGTCGCCGCGAGACGGGATGAGGAGCGGGGAGTGGGTCAGCCGGAGGAGAGCCGCCAGTCGGATGGCGAAAACGAAGATGAAGATGCCGTGCGCCGGCCCCAGGGAGAACCGCCGGGCCTGCGGGTCAGATTTCAGGGCAGTTGGCATTAACGCTGCTGATTAAAGGCTCACTTCGCGATCGGAGATCGTGGAGCGCAGTCAAACAAACAAGCAAAGAAAGCAATAGCATGTTAAACGCCATCAACAAACGCCGCGGGGGTTTTACCCTCGTGGAAATCATGATCGTAGTTGCGATCATCGCGTTACTCGCGGCGATTGCGGTCCCCGGATTTCTCCGGGCGCGCAAACGCTCGCAGGCCAGCCGTATCCTGAACGATCTGCGAATGATCGACTCAGCGGTTGACCAGTACGCGATCGAAACAAATCGGAAGACCAATGATGTCGTCGGAATTGCAGACTGGACGAATTACTTGAAGAAGAATTCGCTCCTTTACAATTCTGGCAACAGTCTTTTGGGAACTGCTTACGGCTCCCAAACCGTAGACACCATTCCCAAGGTTCCGGCAGCCGACTACACGGTGTTGTCCGACGTGGCCAGCACCGGCTTCTGGTCGCCCTACGGTCCGTAAAGAATCTGACGATTCATTCTCCTGTCATTGCGGCCTGTTCCGGAGTGACAGGGAATGAGTCGTGAGAGCCGGAGAACCGGCGATCGCTACTCAGCCAAGAAACAAGATTAATCCTAAGTGCAATCATACCATGTTAAGAAAACTACAAACTAAACACGCCGGATTCACGCTCGTGGAAATCATGATCGTAGTCGCGATCATTGCATTACTCGCCGCGATCGCGGTTCCGGGATTTCTACGCGCTCGCAAACGCTCCCAAGCTTCGAAGATCTTAAACGATCTGCGAATGATCGACTCAGCGGTTGATCAATACGCGATCGAGACAAACCGGAAGACCAATGATGTCGTCGGCATTGCCGATTGGACCACCTATCTGAAGAAGAATGCCCTGTTGTATAACACTGGGGCTAGTCTTCTCGGGACTGCCTATGGGACCCAAACAGTGGATACGATCCCGCAGGTTCCAGCAGCTGACTACACGGTGTTGTCCGACGTAGCGAGCACCGGCTTCTGGTCTCCTTACGGACCGTAAGCAGGGTTTTGCCTTTATGCCGAGAGCGTCCTTTCGAAAAGGGAGGGACGCTCTCGCGTTTTCTTAAGATTCGTAATGCCTGCCTCGATCCCACCCGTTAGGCCAAGCTCCAATCCGACTCAAACGCCGCCGTATCGGCGTTTGGACCTAAAGCGCATTTGGAAAAGCGATTGGGTCCGTGCGGTTGTTATTGGATTCGTCGGTGTTGTGGTGCACTCGCCTGCGCTACAGGGTCAGCGAATTTGGGACGATCAGTATCTCTCGCACGACAATCCTTTCATCAAAAGTCCGGTGCTGATTGGTGAAGCATTTCGGCATCATCTGTTTTTGGATTCGCTCTCGGCCCATTATCGGCCGGTGCAAAACATATCTTTTGTTTTCGACTACTTCTTTTGGAACACCGACGAGTTCGGCTTTCACCTAACGAACACGCTGCTACACGCCGGCGCGGGCGTTTTGCTTTATTTCTTGCTTCGCCATCTCATTAGCTCGCTTGTGTTCCGAGGCCGCTCCATTGCGGTGCAAAGGCGCGCACAGAGACGGATTACATGGATTTTGAATGCCGCTTTTTTCGGGGCATTACTTTGGGTGGCGCATCCGGTGCACAGCGCTGCGGTCGATTACATCTCCGGCCGTGCAGACAGTTTAGCTTTCTTCTTTGCCGCTGCGGCCTGGCTCCTATTCGTCAAAGCTCAAACGGTGTTACATCGATTCGGACGCGCATCCATATTTGGATTAGCGGCTATGTCCGTTTTGCTGGCGTTGTTGTCTCGCGAAATCGCCTGCATTTGGATCCTTCTGTTCATCGTGCATCTGCTCTGGGTCGAGAAGAGCATCTTAGTCTCGCGACGAATTGCCGCTGTGATCTGCTGTGTCGCATTGATCGCGATTTACGCAGGGCTCCGCCAACTGCCAGAAGAACGTAGCACGGCTCCCGCGCAAGCAGGCTGGTCAGCGCCTGTTCGCGGGATGCTGATGGCCCGCGCTCTCGGTGATTACGCGCGACTGATGATTTTTCCCGCGAACCTGCACATGGAACGAACCGTAGTAGAGCCGATCAGTTGGCGATCGAACTCCGACTGGCGGAAAACAATTGGCGTGGAGTACTTGTCGGTTTTGGGAGCGCTCGCGCTGGCGGCGTTCGTCTTTGGCGTATGCAAATGCGGCCGCGGCCGGGGACTTCGGATTTTGGGCGCGATTTGGTTTTTTGCGGCCTACCTTCCAATATCGAATATCATTCAGCTCAATGCCACCGTGGCCGAGCATTGGCTCTATCTTCCAAGCGTCGGACTGCTTGTTTTTCTCATCGGGTGCGCAATCGAAATGCCAAGACACTGGCGACCCGTGATTAATTGCGCGGCCGCAGTTGCCGTTGTTGCGCTCGGAGCGCGCAGCTTTGTCCGAAGTGGCGACTGGTCCAACGAGGAAACGTTTTACAAACGGACGCTCGCTGCCGGCGGCAAAAGCGCCCGGGTCGCAGTGAATCTTGCGCAAATTTACGGCAGACGCGGTGAGTACGCTGCTGCCGAAAAAGTCCTGCGCGGAATTTTGCAGACGAACCCGGATTATCCGACTGCCCGCAACACTCTGGCCGCGGTGTTAAGGCTCCAGGGAAAAAAAGCGGAAGCAGAAACTCTCTTGAAGGCAACCGCTAGACTCGCGATTGCCGCGCAACACGATTATCCGCGGACTTGGCTGGCAGCGCTTAACCTTGCGCAACTCAGACACGAAGCGAAGGACGATCAAGGTGCGTTGAAAATTTTGGAAGATGCGCGGCGCGTTTACCCCAAAGTGTGGGACTTGGTCAGTTACGAATCCGAATTGCGTCGAGTGACACAGGGTCCGGAAGCAGCAATAGCAATGGTTCAGGAGTTCGCAGCCACGAATTGGTGGCATCATGGTGCAGCGCTAGCGCTCGGTCTTCTTTATGCGCAAGAGAACGACGTCGAGCGAGCGGAAGCAGAGCTGCGCTTTGCTAGCTGGCTGGACGTTCACGACGCCGAAGCGTTGCGAGTGCTCGCGCTGATCCGCTGTAATCAGCAGCGATTTGCTGAAGCAGCTCAGTTGCAAAAGCGCGCAGTCGCTCGACAGCCTGATCAACCCAGCCAGTATGTTTTATTGTCGAACATCCTGGAAAAAATGGGCCGCGAGGATGAGGCGCGAGCTGCTCTGGCGCAAGTGTCTCGGATGCGGGCACTGGCAGCAGTGCCCGCGAATCGATCGCTCTAATCTGACAAGCCGACGGCGCGGTAACTTTGCGCGCGGGTGATTCGCGTAACGACTTTCCCTGCGCGCGTGTTACGGTTTCTTTCATGCAAATCGTTGTGCTCGGCGCCGGCGCGATTGGGAGTCTCTATGGAGCGAAGCTTGCCGGCGGCAATGAGGTGACGCTTCTTGGCCGGTCTGATCATGTTGCCGCGATCGAGCAGCATGGTTTGAGGATCGAAGGGCTCGAAACGCTAACGGTTCAGGTCCATGCAACCACGTGCGTCGACAAACTCAAGCCGGATACTTTGATTTTATTGACGACTAAAGTGCCGGCGACAGTCGCCGCGCTTCAGCCGATTGCTCCACTGATTCGCGATGATACGACGATCGTCGCACTGCAAAATGGACTGAATGGTGACGAAATTGCTCGCGCGGCAATAAATGACTGCGGCGTTGTTTTGCGCGGCATTACTCAGTTTGGCGCGACTTTCGATCGGCCAGGCGTTGTTCGATACATGGCCGCGGGTTACACGATTATCGAAAACCACAAACGCAGTTCGCGGATCGCCGCGGTTCTGAATGCGGCCGGCCTCGAATGTCGAATCGCTGCTGACATGAGGACGGAAGTTTGGCGCAAGGTCATCTTCAATTGTGTGGTGAATCCAATCACTACCATCATTGGCTCTGAGGTCGGCGCGATTGTCGATCCGCGTCTGACTCGCCTCAAGCAACTTGTGATCGACGAGTGTGTCGCCGTCGCGGCCGCGGAGGGTATTCGACTCGACGAAGATTTTATGCGTGAGATCAATTCAACTTACGCGGGCTCACAGAATATTGTCTCGATGCGCCAAGATTTGTTACGCGGCCGCCAAACGGAAATCGATTATCTCAGTGGCGCGGTCGCTGCACGCGGTGCGCGTCACGGAGTGGACTGCCCGGTCAATGACGCACTTACCCGCATCATCAAGGGAATGGAAGGCGCCTCCAGAAACAACAGAGGCGGCCCACGCTTGCCGCCGCCTCAGGAATTACAAACAAAAACAATCACTCGGGCCGGCGTGAGGGCGCCGGAAATTAACTCCAGCGAAATTATTCGCTGACCATCAATCGTTAGTCGCCGAGTGGCCGCCGATACGATCGAGTTGATATGGCGTAGTCGGAATTACGCTGAGCCGATCACAGTTCTGCCGAACGGCAGAACCAGTGATGAGAGCGACGCACCTCTTAGACTTGACTGTCGTCTGTTTTGAGGTTGCTGCGCTCTTTTGCGGAGCAGCGAACGCCGACGCGCATATCGCGATCGACATGGCGACCGTGGCAAACTTAGTCACAGTTGTCATGGCCCAAGGGTGAGCCTCTTTAATGCCAAAAGCAAGACAAAACCCTGCCGGAGCGGGCGTTATTCCTGGCGCAGAAAATGTTCGAGACGGAGCCGGTCGAGACGCTCGCGCGCTTCATTGCTGCGAGTTCCACCTGCGGACGCCAGCTTTTCATAAACTGCGGCGGCCGATTCCCATTTTGCGTCAGCTTCCAGCAGTTGACCGGCGTTAAACCCAGCCTTGTAAAACCAAAAGAATTCGCGCGGCCGGTCCACGCGCGTTCCCTCTTCGAGGATTGTATAAAAGCTGGCGAGGGCAGCGCCGCGATCGGCTTTCTTTTCCAAACAGAGTCCCTTCTTGAACAACGCCTGATTGCGCCAGTGCGGCGACGCCTCCCGGTCAGAGGCAAGTCGGTCATAAGCGTCGATTGCGCGTTGGTAGTTTTGTGGATCGTTGGCCGTCATCTCAAAAAAAATGTCGCCTTTACCGCAAATTGCTTCGCGTTTTTCGCCCGGACGCGCCGCCCCATTTAATACTTCGTCATAAAGAACCAGCGCGTCTTGTGGTTTGCCTAATTTCCGCTCGATCACCGCTTGTTCATTGCGCGCCGCCCATTTGAATTCGCCGTTAAGCCGCACGACGCGGTCGAACAAAACGAGCGCCCTGTCGAGCGACTGTTCCGTCATGCTCGCCATTGCCGCCTCGCCTGCGAAGAACAGCGCGCGTTCAACGAATGGGTCGTTCGGATTTTGCTCGGTTAAGAGCTCGAACTGCGTTTCTGCATTCGCAAAATCGTCCTGGCGAAAATAAATCTCGCCCAATTTCATCCGGACCGACGGCACCAGGGCCGAGGCTTCGTGCTGTTGGATAAATCGTTTCGACAGCTCTATGGCTTTTGCGTCTCCTGCCGGGACGGCGTCTTCCAGCCAGATGGCGAGGTATTCAGCCCGCTCTTGCGCGGTAGAATTTGGTTTCAACTCCCTTGCTCGCTCGAGATCTCGACGCGCGTCGTCGATTCGGGGCGGCACCGAGTGAAACGCCAAATCCGCCAGCGCAACCCAGGCTTCCGCTGCTCGCTCGCTTTTCGGAAAATCGGCTAAAAACCTTTTCAGCGAACTACCGGCCCGAGCGTCGCCTTTGGCCGCCTCGGTCAGGCCGGCTTCCAGTTGCAAATCGGCGCGCGATTTCTCGTCACCCGTTCGTCTGCCGAACTCGTCCGCGTTCGCGGCGAACCGGACCTCGTTGCCATTTTGGAGTGAGCTCAGTGCGGCGTTAAACAATGCTACCGGGGCGATCTGTGACTCCGCTCGTGCGATTCTTTCAAAATCGGCAGTCGCTGCATCGAAACGTCTCGCCCGATATTCGATTTTGGCTGCAAGCAAATCGAGTCGATCGAGCACAGTCGAGCTAGGCCGCAGATTTCGAGCGTCGTTTAAAATCGCGAGCGCGCTGTCGAAACGTCCGCTGTCCAGTTCAAACTCGGCGAAATCGATCAGCGCCGGCGCGAGTTCGGCCGCGTGCGGATAGCTTCTCCGCAGCGCGCTAAATGATTCCAGCGCTCGATCTCGTCGACCGACCCGGAGATCAAATCGAGCCAGGTACCATTGGGCGAAACCGCGCCTCGGCTGCGCCGGATCTCGCGCCCAACGATCTAATTCAGTCCGCGACGGCTTGCGTTCAGCGCGATACAGCTCATCGAGTTTGGCGAAGATCCGGCCAAGATCGGCATCGGACGGGTGATGCTCAATGAAACTCTCGAGCGCATCGTCGCCGGTTTCTGGCGTATTTAATTGCAAATGCGTGTCGCCGAGCGCGAAGAGCGCTGCCGTCAACGTCTCGTGCGTTGCCCCGGTCGGTTGTTGAAGGATTGAATTAAAAATCGCGAGCGCACGGTCCGGCCGCTTTGAAACCAATTCGAGCCGGCCGCGGAGAAAGTGCCGCTCCTTTTTTTCGGCGATAGTCGTCGGCTGAACTCTGTCCAACAATCGCCGCGCGTTGACGGCGTCAGATTTGTCGAGGTAAAGCTCCGCCGCACGCAGTTCAGCGCGAACACTCCACTGCGGATCGCGAAATAATTGCGAGTAATCTTGCAGCGCCTGATCCGGCTGGTTCAAGCCGCGGAGCATTTCCGCAGCGCCGAATACCGCCGCCGAATGAAAATTCGATCGGCTATCAGCTGCAATCTGTTGATACAGCGCGAGCGCCTCCGTATTGCGACGCAAATTAGCCAGAAGTTGCGCATGCCAGAAATTTGCCGCGACACTTTGCTTCAAGCGCGGGTCTGCCAAAAGCGTCAGCGCGTCATCACTGCGGTGCGAGGCGACCATCGCCTCGAGGAGTTTTTCCGCGACCGCGCGCCAATCCTCTTCGGCTAAATCTTGTTTGAGCAACGCTTGCAAACGAACGACCGCGACTTCGGGCACGCTGTCGGCGAGCGGTCTGGCCGCTTGGGTTAACTCCGCCGAAATATCCGCGCGCGCAGAACAGGGGAGCGTTAACAACACTGCCGCGGTGAGGAGTCGCGCGAGTTTCATCTTTTTTGCAGCAGCGGCCGAAGGTACTTGGCTGTGTGGCTCGCGCCAACATCGACAATCGCCTCGGGCGGGCCCACCGCGACCAATTCGCCGCCGCGTTCGCCACCTTCTGGTCCAAGATCGACGATCCAGTCGGCGCACTTGATCATTTCGAGATTGTGCTCAATCACGATGAGGGTGTTGCCCGCGTCCCGCAGTTTCATCAACACTTGCAGCAGTTTTTCAATGTCCGCGAAATGCAGACCAGTAGTCGGTTCGTCCAGAATGTAAACAGTGCGACCGGTCGCCTTTTTCGCGAGCTCGGTCGCCAACTTGATTCGCTGCGCTTCGCCCCCGGAGAGCGTGGTTCCGGCCTGGCCGAGTTGGAGATAGCCAAGTCCAACGTCGAGTAACGCATTTAGTTTGTCCGAAATGCTCGGCACGTTTCGAAAAAATCGCGCCGCTTCATCCACCGTCAGATCGAGAACGTCAGCAATGTTTTTCCCTTTGTAAGTAATCTCGAGTGTCTCGCGATTATAGCGGCGACCCTGACAAACCTCGCACTGGACGTAAACGTCCGGCAGAAAATGCATCTCGATCTTGATCAGGCCGCCTCCTTCGCAGTTTTCGCAGCGGCCGCCTTTCACGTTGAAACTGAAACGTCCGGCGTCGTAGCCGCGCACGCGCGCTGCGGGAAGTTGCGCGAACAATTCACGAATCGGACCAAACGCGCCGGTGTAAGTCACCGGATTCGACCGCGGGGTGCGACCGATTGCGCTCTGATCGATCACAATCGCCTTGTCGATCTGTTCAACGCCGCGCAATCCGGCGAACGCGCCCGGCTTTTCTTTCGAGTTGTAGAACCGGCGAAACAGCGCGCGCCGCAAAATGTCGTCGACCAGCGTAGACTTCCCGCTGCCGGAGACGCCGGTCACGCACGTAAATAACCCAAGCGGAAACGCGACCTCGATGTTCTTTAGATTGTTTTCCGTCGCGCCTTTGACGATCAGCCATCCTTCTTCGTTTTTCGTCGTGCGATTGCGCACCGAGCGCGGCTTCGTCCGGTTTTTTGGAATCGGAATGTGCAAGCGCCCCGACAAATAATCAGCCGTCAGGGAGTTGTTGGCGCCGAGGACGTCTTCAAGTTTTCCTTGCGCGACAATTTCACCGCCGCGCGGGCCCGCGCCCGGACCAAGATCGACAATGTGATCGGCGGCACGGATCGTTTCCTCGTCGTGCTCGACCACGATGACGGAATTTCCGATGTCACGCAGCCGGCGGAGCGTTCCGAGGAGGCGCGAGTTGTCGCGCTGATGCAAGCCGATGCTCGGCTCGTCCAAAACGTAGAGAACACCGGCTAGTCCTGAACCGATTTGCGTCGCAAGCCTGATTCGTTGGGCTTCGCCGCCGCTAAGCGTGCCGCTTTCGCGATTCAAGGTCAGGTAACCGAGACCGACCTCCACCATGAATTGCAAGCGCGAGCGAATTTCGCGAACGACGTCGGCAACGACTTTCTTTTGTGCCGCCGTCAGCTCGAGATTGTCGATGTAACGTGCAGCCGCTTCGGTCGTTTCTTCGCTAAACTGGTGAATGTTCAGCTCCCGCCCTTGCCGATCCTTGATCGTCACCGCGAGAATCTCCGGCTTCAAACGCGCGCCGCGGCAAACTTTGCATGGCACGCGCGCCATGAACGCCCGGATGCGGTTCCGGGTGAATTCGCTTTCGGTTTGTTCGTAAAGGCGCTGCATTTGCGGCACTAAACCTTCGAACGGCCGTTCCTTTTCGCCGTTTCCGCGGAAATTCATTTTGATCGGCGTACCGTTCGTTCCGAAGTAGAGCGCGTGTTTGAATGGTTCCGGCAATTCTTCGAACGGCGCGTCTTCGTTGATGTGAAAATGCTTCACCAGCGCCCCTTGAAGTTTTTGGTAATAAGCGCGCATCCGCTTCGTGCCGCGTCGCCACGGAGTGATTGCCCCGTCGGCGATGCTTTTCGATTGATCGGAAATCATCAGCTCGGGATCGACCACCAGTTGGGTGCCCAAACCGTGACAGGCCGGACAGGCGCCGAAATGGCTGTTGAACGAAAAATGTTTCGGCGTCAGCTCACCGAGGGTGAAACCGGTTTCAGCGTTTCCGTAGTCGGTCGAGAAACGCTCTTCGACCCATTCCTCCGATTTGGAAGTCGGTGATTTGTTTTCGCGCAAGACCGACAATCTGTTTCCGCCCCATTTCAGCGCGGTCTCAACCGAATCGGTCAGGCGAACGCGAATGCCGTCGCGTAGCACCAATCGATCGACCACGGCTTGAATCGTGTGCCGCTCGTTCTTCTTCAATCGAACCGGCTGCGCTTGATCGAGCTCGACGATCTCGCCGTCGACTCGCGCGCGGACGAAACCTTCGCGTTTCAAACGTTCGATCACGTCGCGAAATTCGCCGACTTGATTCTGCACTAACGGTGCAAGCACGATAATTTTTGTGTTCGGTTCGTAAGCGAGGATTTGATCGACAATCTGTTGCGGCGTTTGGCGGTGCACCGGCTTGCCAGTCGCGGGATCGTGTGGCTGGCCGACAGCCGAAAACAAGACGCGAAGGTAATCGTAAATTTCGGTCGTCGTCGCGATTGTCGATCTCGGATTCGCACCCGCGCTCCGTTGTTCGATGGCGATCGCGGGGGAAAGGCCTTCGATGAAATCCACGTCCGGCTTTTCCATCTGATCGAGAAACTGCCGCGCATAGGCGGACAAACTTTCGACGTAACGGCGCTGGCCCTCGGCGTAGAGCGTGTCAAACGCGAGCGAAGATTTGCCGGAACCGCTCAGACCGGTGATGACAACCAGCTTCTCCCGCGGCAATTCGACGTGGAGATTCTTTAAATTGTGCTGGCGCGCACCACTGATCTTAATAACTTGCGCTGGCATCAGGACGACAAATCTCGAACCTATCAGTCAAGCACAGCCCGACGTTTTCTCCAGCGAAAATCCCGATTTATGAACGAACCAAATCGCCCTCTCTCGCCTGAGGAACTGGCCCAATTGCAGAAGAAATACAGCGAGATCAAACATTCGATTAATAATGCGCTCGCGGTGATGATGGCCCTCTCGGAAATGTCGCAACGCCGACCCGATTACGCCGAAAAACTCGCGTCCACGGTGCTGAACAAAGCTCCGCAGATTGTCTCCAGCTTGCAGGAATTTACTGCGCTCCTGAACGAGAAAGCGGGAACGAAACCAGCGGTCGCGGGCGAAACGAAGTAGGGTCTTCCCAAATTCCTCGCGCCAATGGACGCGGTGTCGAGCAAGCGAATTCTCATTGTCGAAGACGAGAAGGACGTTGTCGATCTTCTCAGTCTGAACTTGCGCAAAGTCGGCGGTTTCGCCGTTTCAAGCGCGGCCGACGGCGCCACCGGTCTGATCAAAGCGCGCGAAGCCAAACCGGACCTGATCATTCTCGATCTCATGCTGCCGAAAATGTCGGGGCTGGAAATTTGCAAGATTCTCAAGACCGACCAGGCGACCCGCCACATTCCCGTGTTGATGTTGACCGCCAAGGCCGAGGAAATCGATCGCATCCTCGGCTTGGAACTCGGCGCGGACGATTATGTGGTGAAACCGTTCAGTCCCCGCGAAATTATTTTGCGCATCAAAGCGATCTTGCGTCGCGGCTCGCCGGAAGAAACCGACGAGCGGCTTACTGCGGGCGCGATCACGATTGATCCAGCTCGCCATCAGGTTTCGGTGAATGGCAAACCGGTGAGTCTCACCAGCCTCGAGTTCAAACTTTTGCGCACGTTGATGCAGCGCCGCGGTCGCGTCCAGGAGCGCGATCGGCTGCTCAACGAAGTTTGGGGTTACGAAAGCGTCATCGACACGCGAACGGTTGACACGCACGTGCGTCGATTGCGCGAGAAGCTCGGGAAAGCCGGAGATATTGTCGAAACGGTGCGCGGATTTGGTTATCGTTTGCGCGAGAAATGATGTTCTGGATTGTCGTCACCGCGATTGTCGGATCGACAATCGCCGTTGTTTACATCGTTCGTCGAAAATGGATCGCACCATGGCGCGAAATGGAGCGCCTGGTCAAACAAGTCGGGCGCGGCGACCAACCGGGCACGTTCCTGATTGAGGGCAGCGCGGAAGTACGCCGGGTCAGCGTCGAGTTGGAAAATATTTTCACGCGCCAACGAGAACTGAATCGTCAGATTGGGGAGCGCGCTTCCGGACAAAAAGCGATTCTTTCCGCGATCCAGAATGGATTACTGGTGGTGGATGGTCAACGTCGGCTCGCTTTGGTGAACCCGGCGTTCTGCGATTTGTTCGGGATCAGTGAGAGCGCGCTAGGCTCGCCGCTTTTGGAAAGCGTGCGCAATCCGGCGGTCGAGCGAATTGTCGGCGAAACGCTATTAAATCGAAAACCGAGCCAGGGCCAGCTCGTCATCGGCCGTCGCGAATTTGAAATGACCTCGGTCCCGATGGGCACTGATAACGGCACGATTACCGGCGCGGTCGTTTTGTTTCACGACATCACCGATCTGAAGCACGCTGACGAGATCCGTCGTGATTTCGTGGCAAACGTTTCTCACGAGTTGCGGACGCCGCTCTCGATCTTGCGTGGCTACATCGAAACCATGCTGGACGATCCGAAAATGCCGCGAAGCGAAACAGCGCGAATTCTCGAGGTGATGGATCAACATTCCAAACGCCTCGGTTTGCTGGCGAACGATTTACTCACTCTCGCGCAACTCGAGTCGGGAAAGTCGACGCTCCAAGCGAGCGAAATCGATCTGCTCCGCTTCTTCAACGATCTGGTGCGCGATTGGAACAAGAAGTTTGCGGCAAAGAATTTGAAAGCAGTCGTGGATGTGGCGGACGATTGTCCGAGTTTTCGGGCCGACGAAGCGCGTGTTCGCGAAGTGTTCGACAACTTATTGGATAACGCGGTGAAGTATTCGAATGAAAAAGGTGAGATCAGGCTTGGCGCGCGTCGCCGTAATGGCGAGATGATCTTGAGCGTGAGCGACCATGGAATCGGCATCGGCCAGGACGATTTGCCGAGAATCTTTGAGCGATTTTATCGGGCGGACAAAGCGCGCAGCCGCCAACTTGGCGGCACCGGCCTTGGGTTGTCCATCGTCAAACACATTGCGCAACTGCATGGGGGTCGCGTCGAAGCGGAGAGTGAGCTGGGCAAGGGAACGACGGTCCGCGTCATTTTACCCGACTCTGCCGGCACTGTCACAGAATCGTAACATTTAATCGGTTGCCGCCACGGATGCCGATTCGCATCCTCATAGCGTGGATGCAATCGCCCCACGTGTCTCTATTTTGCCAGAGCGAAGCGTTTCCCACCGCCGACGTGTTGCCACGGAGGCTGCAATCAAGACGTTTTTCAGCAGCAACGCGCTGGTCGCGATTGTCGTGCTGACGCTGATCACGATTTTTCTCTTCCGCGAGGGCTTCGGGTTCTTCGGTCAAAATCTTGCGAACCTTCGGCTGTATCGGCGCGCCGGATTGGAATACGTCGACATTATCCGCGCGCAGTCAGCGGAGCACGCGGCGCTTTCGCGTCAGCTCGGTCAAATACGATTGCAGGAAGCGCGCGCTGAACCGGGCGCAGATCTCACCGCCTTCGATCAGTTCGCCGGCGCCTTCAGCGACGCGGGCGAATTCCTGAACGCGCTCGTTTCAGATGCAAACGACCAGGCGGTCGCATTGCGTGAAGCTTTTATTGCGGCCGGCGCCGCAGCGGCGGCATCTTCGGCGGAAGAGCAGACAGCGGCCACAGCACCTGTCGATCCACAACAGGAAATGGCCACATTGCGCACTGCCGGCGAGAAATTCCCAAAAATCGCCGACGCGCTCACAGCGAAGATCGACAGTTTGCTGACATCGCCGCCGTCACTCACGAGCGCGAAGGCGCGAAAGGCGTTCGAAAAATGGAAAAAAGAGACGCGCGATTACGTAAACAACTTTCCGGCGGTCACGCAACAGCTTCACGCGTGGGACCCGAACAAGCCGGTGCCGGCATACCGAACGATCACGTCGTTTCTTTTCGGCACGAACTGGGTCACGGCAAGCTTTTGGCAGGATTGGTACGGCATCGTGCCGCTGCTCGTCGGCTCGATCATGGTTTCGTTGGTCGCGCTCCTGATCGCAGTGCCGCTGGGAGTTTGTTCGGCCATTTACGTCAGTGAAGTCGCCGCGCCAGCTGAGAAAAGTTTGATCAAACCGTACATCGAATTCATCTCTGCAATCCCGTCGGTCGTCCTCGGCTTTTTCGGAATCGCCGTCGTCGGCCAAGCGATCCGTGCCTTGTCGCAGATGCCGTTCATGAAATGGGTGCCGTTTTTTCCAATGAGTGAGCGGCTAAATGTGTTTACCGCGGGATCTCTGCTCGCGTTGATGGCGGTGCCGACGATTTTCACTCTGGCGGAAGATGCGTTGCGCAACGTGCCACGCGGATTCAAGGAAGCGTCTTACGCGCTTGGTGCGAACCGGCTTCAAACAATCGTGCGCGTGCTCGTGCCGGCGTCGCTTTCCGGAATCATTTCCGCGGTCTTGCTCGGGCTGGGCCGGGTCATTGGCGAAACGATGGTCGTGTTGCTGTGCGCGGGTAATCGGATTGCGATTCCTGATTTTACTCAGGGTCTGGGCGCCTTTTTCCAACCTGTGCACACCATGACCGGCATTATCGCTCAGGAGATGGGCGAAGTGGTGCGCGGCAGCATTCATTACCGCGCGTTGTTCATGGTGGGTCTGGTTCTGTTCGCGTTGACTCTGGGCATCAACTATCTCGCGCAACGATTGGTCGCGCGATACCGGATGAGCATTGGATGACATGATCGCGGCCCCGTCTCATCGCAAACGAAAACGGTTCACTGAGGGCGTCGTCTTCACGCTATTTCGAGTTGGGACTTACTTCGTGTTGCTCTGCGCGACTTACATTTTTCTCGATATCGGAATCAAAGGCGGTCGCACCGTCTTTCAAAAAGCGGCGCCGTTCGTGAATGTGAAATTTCTGACGGAGCCGCCCCAGACGCTTTACGTCTTCGATTATCAGGGCAAAAAGATGGAGCTGAGCGACCGCGAATTTCGCGCCTGGAAAGCGACGCACAAGGAAGATGTCGATGCAACGAGCGTGGCCTACTCCGCCGGCGGCATCTGGCCGTGCATCGTCGGTACCGCGCTGCTCGTGATCGGTTCGATGACTGTCGCCTTGTTCATCGGAATCAGCGCCGCGATTTATTTGAGCGAGTACAGCCGGGACACGCGATTCATTCGCTTCATTCGCGTCGCGATCCTGAATCTGGCGGGCGTGCCGTCGATTGTTTTCGGCCTGTTCGGCTTCGGCCTGTTCGTAATTTTCTTTGGCTGGAATGTGTCACTGCTCTCGGGCTGGTTCACCCTCGGGTTGATGGTGCTACCGGCGATCATCACTGCAAGTGAAGAATCGCTGCGAGCTGTGCCGATGGGATTACGCGAGGGTTCGCTCGCCCTCGGGGCGACGAAGTGGCAAACCATTCGCAAAAATGTTTTGCCCTACGCGGTGCCAGGAATTTTAACTTCGTCGATTCTCGGCATCGCGCGAGTGGCCGGCGAGACGGCGCCGATCATGTTCACGGCAGCCTACGCGATGCGCGATGAGATGCCGTGGCAGGTACCGCATTGGACGAATTTCTTTTTCCAAGGGGTGATGGCGTTGCCTTACCACATTTACGTAGTCAGCTCGAAGATTCCGCAGAACGAGTACACCGAGCGTGTGCAATACGGCACTGCGTTTGTCTTTCTCGTCGTCGTCATGCTGATCGCTTTGACTTCTATCTTGCTTAGAGAAAGACAACGGAGACGCTTATCATGGTAAGCTTGATCGACATGCCTCAAATCGTGCCTCAACAACTTCCTCGTCAAAATGACCGCCCGGCCGACGAGGTCGACGGGGCCGAAGTCATGATCGACGCGCGCGACGTCGATTTCTGCTACGGAAGTAATCAGGTGCTGTTTAATGTAAGCCTCGACATTCCGGCGCAGGCCGTGACGGCATTCATCGGGCCGTCGGGTTGCGGCAAGACGACATTGTTGCGTTGCATTAATCGAATGAACGATCTCATTGAAGGCGCGCGGATCACGCGCGGCGCCATCCGTCTCGGCGGAGTCGACATTAATTCGCCGGAAGTGGACGTTGTCGATCTTCGCCGGCGCGTCGGAATGGTGTTCCAAAAATCGAATCCCTTTCCAAAGTCGATTTACGAAAACATTTCCTACGGGTTGCGAATTGCCGGGGTCACGAAACGCTCGCAGATTGACGCCGCGGTCGAGAAAAGTCTGCGCGGCGCCGCGTTGTGGGACGAAGTGAAGGATCGCTTGGACACGAACGCGCTTGGTTTGTCCGGCGGCCAGCAACAGCGGCTTTGCATTGCCCGCGCCCTCGCGGTGGAACCCGACGTGGTCCTGATGGATGAACCGTGCTCAGCCCTCGATCCAATCGCGACGGCGAAGATTGAAGAACTGATTCAAGATCTAAAAAAGCAATACACGATCGTGATTGTGACTCACAACATGCAGCAGGCCGGGCGCGTTTCGGATTACACCGGATTCTTTTATCTCGGCAAATTGGTTGAGGTTGGTCCGACCACGAAAATTTTCACAAATCCAAGCGAAAAACGAACGGAGGATTATATTACGGGACGGTTCGGTTGATCAGATGCGATTTGAGAAAAGGGACTGAATGACACCGACAAAACATATTCTGGGAACCTTTGACGAAGCCCTCAGCTCGTTGCGCAACAACGTGCTGATGATGGCTGGTCTGGCCGAGCGCACACTCGACCGAGCCGTTCGCGGCTTGCTTCAGCGCGACGATAATCTTTGCACGACGGCGATTGCCGACGATGAGGAAATTGATCAACTCGAAAAGCAAATCGACAAGGACGGGGTAGACGTTTTGCTGCGGTTTCAACCCGTCGCGTCCGATCTTCGCCGCGTAGTCGCGTCGATGAAACTTTCGACCAACATCGAGCGCATCGCCGACCAAGCGACGAACATTGCGCGGCGCGCGAGAAAACTAAACAGACATCCCGCGCTGCCCGAAGTTGAAATCATTGGCCCCATTCAGGCGCACGCGATGGCGATGTTCAAGGACGCGATCGACGCGTTTGCTCGCGAAGATGTCGATCTTGGCCGCGCGGTTGTCGCCCAGGACAAGGATCTCGATTACATGAACAAGATGGCCAGTCGCAAGTTGACGGATCGGATGGCACAGGACCCGAAACAGCTGAGGGGTTATTTGAATTTGATTTTTATTTCGCGCTGTCTCGAGCGCGTCGGAGATCATGCCACCAACATCGCGGAGGACGCGGTTTACGCCGCCGCAGCCGAAGACATTCGCCACCAAACCGCCGCGGCGTCCGCCTGACGCGCGCTTGTCATGCGCGCGTGATTGTCGATCTTGAAAGATGGCGCAAGCGCAATCCAGGGTAGAAACGGACGAGAGCGCGCCGATTGTGCCGGTCAAAGACGAGCGCACCGCTCGCGAACGCTTTGGAGATCCAAAGAACTTCATCAATCGCGAGCTGAGCTGGCTCGAATTCAATCGTCGCGTCCTTGAAGAAGCGCAGGACCCGACCCAGCCGCTGCTCGAACGAGTTAAGTTTCTCTCCATTTTCAGCTCGAACCTGGACGAGTTCTTCGAGATCCGCGTCGCCGGCATCAAGCAACAAGTCGAAAGCGAGACGAGCGATGTCGCCGCGGATGGTTTGAGCCCAACCGAGACCTTCAATCAAATTCAACGCGTCGCGCACGAGCTGGTCGCCACGGAATACGATCTTTTCAACAAGGAAATTCTTCCGCAATTGGCCAACAACGGCATTCGGGTACGCAACATCGCCGAACTGCCGGCCAAACGCGCCGCCTGGGCCAGCAAATATTTTCAGGAAGAAGTCTTTCCGATGCTGACGCCACTCGCGGTGGACGCGAGTCATCCGTTTCCGGATTTACTCAACAAGAGCCACAACTTGCTTGTCCGCGCGAAAACGAAACGGCGCGGCGAACCATTGCTCGCGATCGTGCAGGTTCCTCGAGTTGTTCCGCGAATGATCTTGTTGCCGCGTGGCAAAGGCGACGATGAGCCGTGGGATTACATTTATCTCGCGTCATTGATCAAACAGCACATCGCCGAGTTGTTTCCAGGTTTGATCGTCGATGCGGTTCACGCATTTCGTGTTACCCGCAACAGCGATCTCTATATCGACGACGAAGAAGCGGAGAATCTGCTGCGGACAATCGAGCAAGAGTTGCGACGATCGAGTAAAGGCGACGCGGTCCGTCTCGAAGTGGAAGCGGATTGCCCGAAAGATTTCATCGAGCTGCTCCTCGAGTTTTACGATTTGACTGAACCGGACGTTTATAAACTCAACGGCCCGCTTTCGATGACGCACTTGGCTCCGCTCATCGCCAATGACGCGTTCGCGAATTTGAAAGACCGCCCATTTCAGCCAGGACGCGATCCTGCGCTACCACCACATGCCGACATGTTCGAAGTGATGCGGCGCCAGGACATTCTTTTGCATCATCCCTACGACGGCTTTGAGCCGATTGTCGATCTTATGGAAGAAGCCGCGTGCGATCCACAAGTGCTCGCAATCAAGATCACCCTTTACCGAACAAGCGGCGATTCGCCGATCGTTGAGGCTCTGATCGATGCGGCCACCGCCGGCAAACAGGTCACTGCGATCGTGGAATTGCGTGCGCGATTCGATGAGGCGGCCAACATTCAATGGGCGCGACGACTGGAGGAAGCAGGCGCCCACGTCATTTACGGCGTCGTCGGATTGAAAACGCATTGCAAAGCTCTGCTTATTGTCCGGCGCGACTCCGATCAGATCCGCCGCTACGTTCATCTCGGCACCGGCAACTATCACCAGCGGACCGCGCGCATTTACACCGACTTCGGTTTGCTCACGAGCAATCCGCAGTTGACCGAAGAAGTCGCGATTGTTTTCAACACGATCACGGGCCTCGCCGGTTATCCTGGCCTGAAAAAGCTGATGGTGGCGCCGTTCGACATGAAACCGCGCCTGATCGGCTTGATTGAACGGGAACGTGATCACGCGCGTGCGGGCCGGCCAGCCCACATCGTCGCGAAACTTAATTCGCTGGTCGACCGCGAGATTATTGAAACCCTTTACGACGCCTCGTCGGCAGAGGTGACGATTGATCTGATCGTGCGCGGCATTTGTTGTTTGCGGCCGAAAGTGCCCGGTTTGAGCGACTACATCCATGTGGTCAGCATCGTCGGGAGATTTCTCGAGCACAGCCGGATTTATTACTTCGAGAACGGCGGCCAGCCCGAAGTGTATCTGTCGAGCGCGGATTGGATGCCACGGAATTTTCTCCGCCGCGTGGAAGTGGCTTTTCCGATCGAGACTCCGCAGTTGCGGAATTTAATTATCAATGAAGTTCTGCCGCGGTTCTTGAATGACCGCGTGAAAGCGCGCGAGCTGCAACCGGACGGAAGCTACCGCCGATTAAAGCCCGAAGGCCCCGAGCCACGCGAGCAAGCGCAATGGCATTTTCGTGAAGTATCGCGGGAGCGCGCCAAGCGACAGGGCAAAAAACCGGCGCCGGCCGACAAGCTCATTCCGATAACAGTTGCGCCGGAGCCGCCCAAAAAATCGTGAAGAAGAAAATTCTCGTGATCGACATCGGCGGCACGCACGTGAAACTGATGCTCTCTCGCGCCGAGAAACGGAAATTCAAATCGGGGCCCAAAATGACGCCGCGCGAGATGATTGCGGACGCAAATGCGGAGTTGGAGGGCTGGGACTTCGATGCCATCGCGATCGGATTTCCCGCGCCGGTCCGCAACGGCCGGATTATGGGCGAGCCGAAACACCTCGGCAAAGGTTGGGTCGGATTCAATTTCGAAAAAGGGTTCAGAAAACCAGTGCGCATACTCAATGATGCTGCGCTGCAGGCGCTCGGGAGCTATCGCGGCGGGCGAATGTTGTTTCTTGGGCTCGGCACCGGGTTGGGATCGACGCTCGTTTTACCCGACCTGCTGCTGCCGCTTGAGCTCGGCGATTTACCTTATCGCGATCATCGCATCATCGAAGATTTTTTGGGGCGGAGCGGCGTTGATGAGCTCGGCGCGAAGGAATGGGAACGTGAAGTTCATTTCGCCGTTGAGCAATTGAAGAAGTCGTTGATTGCGGATTACGTCGTGCTCGGCGGCGGCAAGGCGAAAAAGTTACGCGACCTTCCGGAAGGCGCCGAGCTGGGTCACAATCGCAACGCCTTTCTTGGCGGCGTCCGTCTCTGGCAGGACGATCCCCACACCGGCCGCGCGAAGTGGAAAATCTTTTGATCGACGATGGACCTTTACTTTCTCCGACACGGCGAGGCGGACTGGCCGAACTGGAAAAAAGACGATGACGAACGCCCACTGACCAAGCGCGGCAAAAAAGAGATGCACGCGGTCGCGAGGTTTCTAAAACGCGTCAAAGCTGGGCCCGATTTGATCGTGACAAGTCCGTTGCCGCGCGCGTCGCAAACGGCGGAGATTGCGGCCGAGCACTTAAGAGTGAAGTGCCGCGAGGATAGATTGCTCGCTCCTGGCTTCGGCCGAGGTGAACTCGAGCGATTGATGAAAAAATATCCCGAGGAAGCTTTGATGATCGTCGGTCACGAGCCGGACTTTAGCGAAGTGATCTCGGAACTGACCGGCGCGTCGCTGAAACTTTCCAAAGCAGGTGTCGGTTTGGTGGAATTGAATCACTCCTGGCGCGATGGCCGTTTGCTTTGGCTGTTTCCGCCGAAGATTACGACGAAGTGATGTCGTCGCCGCAGCCCGACGCTCGGATCAAGCGAGAAGCTCCTGCATGATCGACGGTGACTCGTCGTTCTCCCAATCTTTCAGCCAGGTGGCAACACGATCGCCAAAGTCGCGCGGGCGCTCAGCAAAGAAATGTTCGGCCAATTCCGCGGCGCCACGTTGCAAATCGGCGTGACTGACTTCGATCACGGCCAGGAGCTTGTGGCCTTCGCGTTCCCATTCTGATTTTTGGTCGCCGCGGCGAAGTCGATCTTTTAGAAAACTCAAGTCGTGTGCGCGCCCGAGCAAATTGCCCAACGAGCGAAGATCATCGCTCAGATTCTTGAGCACGACAGGGTTCACCGGGCGCAGGATGCGGAGCTCGTACCAGAGGCGTTTTGCGCGAGTGCGGAAGCGGTGAAAATTCTCGGTCGTCGGCGTGGCTTCGGCGCAAGCAAGCGCTTTTCGTGCGCTTTTGTAAGTTCGTTGCACCGCGCAACGGAGCTGTTTGCAACTGAACTGATCGAGCGGCCAGCAATCGACGTTCGCGTAGGCGCGCTCCAGCATCGGCACCGCCTGGGTTTGCCACTCGGCAAATGCAGCCATGAAATTCTCCAACTCCATCGCCAGCATTCCTTCGAGTTTCGGATAAGCGCGCGCGCGACCCCGCCGGCTGATGCCCTGGAGCTCGCGCACGGTTTGCAAACGCACCTCGGCGTCGCGGATCTCGGAAGTGATTCGGCCGACGTCGCGCAGACAATGATCTTGCTCGCGGAAAAGACCCGCGCCGATTTCTTTGCGCACCAACCGAAGAGCTGCCCGCGCTTTTTTCACGTGTTTGCGCATCCCATGCACCGGCGTGTCGTCGCTCTTCTGGTCTCCGGATGCGACCGCAATTGCCGCTTCGATTTGCTTGCGGCAAATGCGGCGAAGACCATCGCCAAGCTTTTCGTCTTTTCGAAGTCGGTAGCTCATTGTCGATCTTACTCTCGGGCGAGCCTCACATTGCTGTAGCGCTTCTCGCCGGTTACTTCACGCCCAAACCACCGTGGCGGCTTGAATTTTCGACGACTCGCGTGGTTCGGAAATTCAACCTCCGCCACCATCAAACCATGGTTGCGCCCGTGATAAATGTCGACTTCGATCTTGAGCTTTTTCCACGGAATTTCATACCGGGTCTTACCTAGCCGCCGTCCTTTTGTCGCCGGCCAGAGAGTCGCAAATTGTTTCGCGCTCAAACGGATTTCATGTTCCTCGCGGCTTGGACTTCGGCCGCGGCTGGCCTTGAACGTCAGGGACATCGTTTTGCCTTTCTTTCGCAAACGCACGTGACGGCCGCGCGCTTCATTGGCCAGGTAGCCCTGACGCAGCTGAAAATGACGCGAATGCAGAATTTGGATCGGTAGACGTTTGATCAGAAACTTGCGCTCAATTTCGCGGCCCCTTTTGTGTTTCATTTCAAACGCTGCCAGACTGTCGCCGAGTGAACCGGATTTTGATTGGCGTTGCAATAACGCCGGTACTTTTGTTTGCGGCCTGCAGTGTGTTCAGACCCGCCGAGGAATATCGCGAACAGTCAGGACGCACCGTTTATCGCGTCCCCGGCGGGAGCGCGGCGGAACTGCCGTCGCCGACGCCCGCTCCACAAAATATTCCGGGCGAATCCCGCCGCGCTCGCAGCAGCAGTGACAATTAGAGTGCCGTCTCACTGCACGCGGTGTTCCGCGCAAAAATTCCGGATCTGGCCGTCAATCTTGTCCCGAACGCCGCGTGTCTGCTCGAGCTTCTCTTCATGGGCGCCGGTAAACTTTGACGGATCGGCAAACGACCAATGCAATCGCGTAGTCACGCCGGGGAATATCGGACAACCGGCAGCCTCCGATTCGTCGCAAACCGTGATGACGTAGGCGAATAATTGACCGGACCTGAAAACATCGAACACGGCCTGAGTCTTGTTTTTTGAAATATCGATGTCCATCTCGCGAAGCACTTGGACCGCAAGTGGATTCAATGTGCCTGGCTCAAGGCCGGCGCTTTCCGCTTCAAAATAGTTTCCGCAGCGTTTGTTGAGTAACGCTGCCGCCATTTGGCTGCGGGCGCTGTTGTGCACGCAAATGAAGAGCACTTTCTTTTTCATTCGTTCAGATTAATCCCGGCGCGCGAGCAAACTTGGCTCTTCATCGTCGTGTGATTGAATGAAATTATCGATCCTCTGCTCAGTAATCACGACGTGCATGCCGATGTGTGCTCGGTCGTAGAGGGCGATCACATCGCGCGAGCGCATTCGAATACAGCCGAAGCTTGCCCGGCGGCCAATCGTGCGTTCTTCCGGCGTGCCATGGATGTAAATGCAACGGTCCCGCGCGAGACGGTTTTGGTCTTCCATTCCGCGCAACCAAATCACCCGCGAAACGATGGCATCTCGCCCGGGCGCGTCCGCCTTGACGATCTCGCCCGTTGGCACGCGGTTCTTAATCACGGCGCCGGCCGGCAGATGATCTCCGAATTTTCCCGACACGAACAATGTCCCGAGCGGCGTCCGAAAAGTTCCGTTCCCGTCGCCGAGTCCGAACCTTGAGGTCGAGATCGGATATTTTGAGATCAGTTTCCCGCGATCGACGAAAGCGAGCTGTTGATCCGGAACACTGACGATGATTTCGGCAGTGGGCGAGAGAGCTCGAGCTAGCGATGCGATTGCAAACAAGATCGACAACGAGAGCGCGATCCGTTTCATACCAAAATTTTCTCCGGAGCTGCGGGCTGTGCGCTTGGTCGAACGGGGAACGCTGGATACGTGATGAGCTCGAGCGCGCCGTCTTTGTGTTCCACCAGCGCGGTGCAGCTTTCGACCCAATCACCGCAGTTGTAATAAGCGACGTGACCGAACTGTCGGATCCCGGCCGAATGAATGTGGCCACACAACACCGCGTCGACCGAAAACTTCTCGGCGTAGCGTACGATCGCTTTCTCGAACTCGCCGATGAAATTCACCGCGTCTTTCACGCGCTTTTTCGCATAGGCGCTGAGTGACCAGTAACCGAGGCCGAACTTCCGGCGGACGAAGTTGATCGCCGGATTCAAGGAAAGCAGAAACTGATATCCAACGTCGCCGACATAAGCGAGCCACTTGGCGTTCTGCACAACGGTGTCGAGCTCGTGACCGTGGATGACCAACATTCGCCGCCCGTCGGCCAGATCGTGGATCGCGTGTGGCTGGATGGAAATGTTTCCGTACGCGCC
>WNFR01004488.1_pt1 | contig 46594 bp, 51 predicted proteins | sample 5400221 | NCBI WGS metagenome assembly WNFR01 (sample SAMN13153357, study PRJNA577476) | soil metagenome | isolation source: 40 cm soil under Madrone tree | place: USA:California | collected 2016-06-14 | reverse complement strand
AGCGCGCGGAGCACGCGGAAGCCGTCCATTCCCGGCAGCATCAGGTCCAGCACGACGAGATCCGGACTGGCGCTCCGCGCCCGAGAAAGCCCCCGCGTGCCGTCCTTGGCGACTTCGACCTCGTAGCCCTCGATCTCGAGATTGTTGCGCAGGCCGTACGCGAGATCGGGGTTGTCCTCGATCACCAGGATCCGCTTCGGTCCTGTGGCCGGCGCGATCATGCGGGCAGCTCGATCACGACGCGAGTTCCACTCGCGTCGGGGCCGCCGTCATCGATCCAGGCCCGTCCGTGATGGAGGTCCGCCAGCTCGCGCACCACCGCGAGCCCGATGCCGCTCCCGGCGACTGACGAGTCGCGGTCACGCTCCAGCCGCCAGAATCGGTCCCATACCCGCTCTCGATCGGCGCGCGGGATGCCGGGTCCACGGTCGGCGACCCACAGCCGCGCCACGCCATTCTCGCGCGTAGCACCGATCCGCACTTCCTGGCCGGCGGGGCCGTACTTCACCGCGTTGTCGAGGAGGTTGAGCAGCATCTGGCGCACCGCGCCGGGGTCGGCAGGGACGACGAGGTCTTCCGGCACGGATGCCGCCAGGGTGACGCCGCGGGCCGCTGCCAGCGGCGCAAATCCGTCGATGACTTCCTGCACCAGCGGCGCCAGGGCGGTCGGCTCCGGCGCGATATGCGCCGTCTGCCGTTCCGAGCGCGAGAAATGCAGCAGGTTCTCGACGAGGTGCGTCAGGCGGCGCGCTTCCTGGTCGATGATCGCCAGGGAGCGGCGCCGCTCTTCTTCGGAACGGACGCGACCCAGCGTGAGGGTCTCGGAAAACATGCGGATCTGCGCGAGGGGCGTGCGCAGCTCGTGCGACACACCGGAGATGAAGTCGGTCCGCAGCCGGGTGAGCTGGGATTCGCGCCGCAGCTGGAAGAGCGCGGCGCCGATGAGTACCGCCGTCAGGCCGAGCAGACTGATGATCAGCGGCAGCCGGGACCTGGGCAGGCCGCCGATGATCAGCCTATCGGCGACCTCAGCGCGCAGCGTCGCCTGCGCGAAGAGATTGCCCATGTCGGTGCCGATCGTATCGCGCGCCGTGAACGGCGACGTGTACTGGACCGCGGACCGATAGATCTCGACGCCGTACTTGTCGGTGATGATGATCGATCCCATCGAGTCATACTGGACGCCCCCGGTCAGTGGCCGCGGCAGGAGCGCGAACTTCTCGGTGGCCTGCACCACCAGCGGCTTGAGCGCGGTTGGCTTGGCTTCGAACCCGAGCGCCGTGCGCAGCACGCCATCGGAATCGCGTGACACGGTGTAGGCGACATAGCGACGGTCGCCCTCGGGCTGACCCAATACGGTCCCCATGTGCCACGACGTGTCGTAGACCGTGCGCGTGTGTACGGGCAGGGTGTCGATCAGCCAGCGGCGCACTCCCTCGGGTAGCGCCTGCCCCGACGTCTGGAGGTGTCCGGTCTTCAGGTCCATCCGGAAGGTGAAACGGATGTAGGGCGCGAGCGAGAAGTCGTGCCCCATGATATCGAAATGCAGATTTCGCGGCGCTGGCAACGGGTTGTGCGGTGCCATCTCGTGCGCGTGCTGAAGAGCTTTGAGGGGCGAGTTGACGGCGTAATAGATCTCGGTGGCGCTGCGTTGCGCCACGCGCGCCGCGGCCAGGGCCGCATAGTCGCGCAGCACGCGGTCCGCCTGCGCGCGATGATCGCCCGCCGTGCGGTACGCCTGCACGCCCAGCTCGGCCGCGACGCCGAACGCGAGCACCAACAGCACCGCGACCACCGCGCCACGGCGCACCCGGAAACGTGTCATGGATTAAGAATCCTTCTTCGCCGCCCAACCGGCAACAGTTTGCTGACTCCACTGGACGGTTCTCTGACAAAGGCCCGCCAGAAACAGATCTAGATTCGAAGCGTAGGTCGTGGTTCAAGTGTCGACGGCCACTTGTCCCGACCTCGCCGGCCCGGAGCGCATCGAATGGCTCCGGGTTTGGCTTTTGGGGGCGGGGGGAGAGGAACCGATCGGGAGCCGAAAAGACGTAGGGGCGCAGCATGCTGCGCCCCTACTTGTACCTAGCTGCGCCCTACGTGTATCGCGTTGGCCCTAGCGATTCGACATGGCCGGCACGACTCGCATTTTACCAATCATGCCCGCAACGCGTTCCGCCGCGATCCCAAGCACACAACCGATCGCCAGAGCGATCGCGACACGAAGCGTCGGGTTCATGAGGAACGTCCGGAATCCCATCGCGAGGTATGTCGCCGCGCCGATGAGCGCTCCCGCGGTATAGGAGAGCAGCGGCACGCGTGCCTGGTACACCATGCCGAAGACTGCGACGCCCAGCACGAGCGCGTCCACGAACGTCTGTCTGCCGAGCGCGCCGGAGATCGCGATGTAGACCGCCGCCCAGACGACGCCGGAGACCGTCCCCAGCACCGACTTCTGCAGCCCCATCACGCCGCCGCCGGCCCCGACGAAACAGCCGAGGCCGACGAGCACGGGCCACAACTGCAGATTCACTTTCAGGAGATGCGAAATGGCGGCCCACACGGCCGCAACGATCGCCAGACTCAAAGCCTTGGTGGTTGAAGCGCTCATGTTGGGCCTCCTCCATAGAAGGGGGAATGCGGCGCCAACATAATGAAAGGGCACTGCGGGGTGCAACGCTGGACGGCTAAGCCCGTTGAATTACATAGGCTTCCATGGCGTAGTACTCGGGCAGACCGAGCCGGTCGGCACGCGCCGCGGTCTCCAGATTCCGGGCCTCCACGCGCTGCCAGAACTCGCGCTCGTCGTAGCCGGGGAAGGGCGCGGTGTCCTTCTGCGATTGGTGGCGGAAGATGGCGAGGATCTTCGCGTTCAACTCGTCCTGCGACAGCGGCACCAGAACATCCGCTTCGGTGAGCGACCATTCCTGCCAGGCGCCGCGATACAACCAGATCTCGGGCTGCTGCCCCTGATAGCGCGCGAGCGCCTGCTCGACCGCCGCCTTGCACGTGCGGTGGGTGCCGTGCGGGTCCGAGAGATCGCCGGCGACGAAAACGAGATCGGGCTTGGTCTCTTGGATCAAACGCAGCACGATCGCGATGTCCTCGTCGCTCAGCGGCCGCTTCCGCACCTCGCCCGTCCGATAGAACGGCAGATCGAGGAACCGCGCGGCGCTGGCCGGAATGCCGACCGCGGCCAGCGCGGCGATCGCTTCCGATTCGCGAATGAATTTCTTGAGATTCTGGACGACCGGGATATCGACGTCGCCGGGCGCCTTCTGCTCCATGCCGGCGGTGACGGTGCTGCGGGCGCGGTGCAGCGCCGCCGGGTCCAGCCCGAGCGAGCTGGCCGCCCGCTCGACGAAGTCGAGATGACGAGTCACGTCATGATCGAAGACGGCGATGTTGCCGCTCGTCATGTACGCGACGACGATCTGGTTTTCGTTCTCCCAGAGCTTGCGGAGAATGCCGCCCATCGAGATGACGTCGTCGTCCGGATGCGGCGAGAACACGAGCACGCGCTCGTGTGCGGGCAGCTTGGCGCGCCCGCGAATCTTGTCGCGCAGCCGATTGAACACCTGGCCGTTGATCGGACCTGCCGAGCCGGCGCGCGCGAGCAGCGGGCTGAGCTGATGCTCGGCGTAATCGCGCGCCGCCAGCTTGAGCACGGCTTTGCTGACCCGCTCCGCGAGCCACACGACCGATCGCTCGACCATCGCGGGCGTCCACTCGACGCCTTCGAGGATCCAGGGCGTCTTGATGCGCGTCAGCTCGGCCGCGGCGGGGAGGTCGAGATAGACGGTCACGCTCTGGTGGCGCTGCAGGAACGTCGCGGCGACGTCGGTCGAGATTTCGCCTTCGACCGCGCGCGCCACGATCCCCGCCTTGTGCTCGCCGGTCGCGAGCAGGGCGATCTCTTTGGCGTCGAGAATCGTGGCGACACCCATCGTGATCGCCTCGCGCGGCACGTTCTCGACGCCGAAGAAATCGGCCGCCGCATCCTTGCGGGTCAGCGTGTCGAGCGTGACGATGCGGGTCCGCGAGGTCGCGTCGGAGCCCGGCTCGTTGAATCCCACGTGCCCCGTCTTGCCGATGCCGAGCAGCTGGAAGTCGATCCCGCCGGCCGCGCGAATCGCCTGCTCATACGCGTCGCACGCTTCCGCGACGCGCTCGCGTGGGGTCACGCCCTGTGGGATGTGGACGTTCTCCTTCGCGATGTTCACGTGCGCGAAGAAGTTCTCCCACATGTAGCGCTGATAGCTGTGGGGGCTGTCGGGCGTCATCGGGTAGTACTCGTCGAGATTGAACGTGATGACGCGCGAGAAATCGACGTCCCCCGCCTGATGGCGGCGGATCAGCTCTTCATAGACGCCCAGCGGCGTACTGCCCGTGGCGAGGCCGAGCACCGCGCGCCCCTTGGCACGCGTCTCCAGCTGAATGACCTCGACGATCCGCTCGGCCACGGCGGCGGCGAGGTCCGAGTGCTCGGGAAAGACGACGGTGCGGAGCCGCTCGCGGTCGCGCGAGCTCTCGATGGTGGTGGGGGGCGCCCCCCCCCTCTGGGCGGCGGCCTTGGCCATCTACACCTTCACTTCGATCGCCGCGCCCCGTTTGTGCCGCACGTAGAGCCACGCCATCGGGACGATCAGCATGCCGGCGGCGATGATCGTCAAGGCAAGCAGGATCGCCGACAGCAGGACGGCTTGTTGCGAGGTCTGCGCCGCGCGGAACAGCGCCGAATCCTGCTTGGCGAGGAGCACGATCATGGCCTGCCGGGCGTCGGTGCCGGCGCCCGTGCCGGTGCTGGTCAGGCCGCCGAGCACGGTCTGAACCCGCTGGCGATCCTCAGCGTCGTCCATCGTGTTGCCGAGATCGGCCAGCTCGACCCGGAGCTGGCGTCCCAGGGTGTCCCGCTGCGCGACCGCTTCGGCGCGGCGGAAGCCCGGATCGGTACTGGTCGCCATCTGGCGCCAAACCTCGAGGCCCGCGTTGTAGCGATGTAGCGTCGCGGAGTTACGGGCGCCGCGGGACACGGTCTGGGCGGCCTCATTCAAGGAGAAGATGAGCCATAACCCGATCACGAGTGCGAGGGCGAGGGTGACCGCGCTGATGGTCACCGCAATCCCGGGCCGGATGAAGGTGTAGTCCTTCATTGCGACCGCGAACGACGACCGGCCGACGGACGGGCGTGACGGGAAACCGGGAGGAGTCGTCATGGGGCCCACGCTAGTCTCCGCTTGACGGCGCTGCAAGGGGGCGCAATTTAACTGTGCGCCCCCCAGCCCCCAGCCCCCACACGCACCCTGATGCACATCGGGATGCCGATGGAGGACATATTGAGTGCAGTCGTGTTTCGCGGGGACGAAGGCGAGGTGCTGCGCCAGGCAAGCGCCGTCGTGGGACGCCCGGTCGTCCTGTGGGAGATCATCGGGCCTCACCAGGCCGTGGCCCGCGCCAGCAGCGGTCCCGACGTCGGGGCTCGTCCTCCCGGTTTTGATCTGGATGCCATCCTGCAGCGTTGGAGCGTCCCGGTTCCCGTCGGATCGCGCTGGGTTACGGCCCCCGGCTCCACACCCGACGACTGGGTGATCGCGCCTGTCCGCTCCCGTCCTCCCGCACCGCCACCCGGCGGCCGCGAGCGGCGCAGTCGGGAGCGGTTGGCGCTCGAGCTCGCCGGTCTTGCCCTGGGATTGATCGCGACACCCACACCGTCACCAGAAACGGCCTCGGCTTCGCCCCTGATGGTCCATCAGGCGAGCAATCCGCTGACGGCCGCACGGGCCGGCCTGCAGCTCTCCATGGAATCGATCGGCCGGTGGGTGGATCTCGCTGCGGATCGCCGCCTCGCGCTGCTCGACGATCTCGGTCAGGTGCTCGAGGACCTCGATCGTACCTCGACCATGCTGCACTCGATGCGAGAGAGCGCGCGCGCTGGGATGTTGACTGCCCGTGGCGCAGGGGGGCGCTTCGACGCCGTGCGCGTGGTGCGTTCCTGCCTCACGCTCGAGCGGCGCCTGCTGCGCGATCGCGGCGTCGATCTCGACTTCACGACGACGCTGGAATCGACGTTCGTCAAGGGTGATTCGAACGCGCTGTTCGACATGCTCGTCGGCATCGTGCGCCACGCCGCGGAAACGAATACCGGCCAGCCCGCGCCGGTGCGCGTCCAGCTGGAACAGAAAGGAAAAGAGCTCGAGCTCGTCGTGCGGGGCGGGCGGTCGTTGGCCGATCTCGCCAAGGTGCGGAGCGTGGCAGAGAATGCGTTCAACGGCGCGGTGAAGGTCGACTCGGGATCCGATACGACCACACTCACGATCGCGCTGCCGCTGCCGCCGCAGCGGGAAGGGGACCGCCGGGGTTAAGCGAGGAGCGCTTGCAGGTCGAGTGGCCGCGTGTGCATCCGGATGCTGCAGTCCGGTCCGCGCGGCCATTCGTTTTCCGGGCGGTCGCGATAGAGTTCGATGCCGTTGCCGTCCGGATCGCGCAAGTAGATCGCTTCGCTCACGCCATGATCAGAAGCGCCTTCAAGCTTGATGCCGTGCGCCAGCACGCGTCGCACGCCTTCCGCCAGCGCCGCGCGGTCGGGAAAGAGAATAGCGAAGTGATAGAGGCCCGTGCTGCCCTCGGGCGGGCGCGGGGCGCCGCGACCGGCCCATGTGTTCAGGCCGATGTGGTGATGATAGCCGCCGGCGGATAGGAAGACGGCGTCAGGGCCGTAGCGGGCCGTAATCTCAAAGCCCAGCGCATCACGGTAGAATGCGAGCGAACGCTCGAGATCACTCACCGTGAGGTGGACATGGCCGATGCGAGTACGAGGATCGATGCTCACTGATTCCTAAACACTCGCCGGTTCCCCGGTTAACTTTCCTCCATGAAAATCCCCACCCCAATCAACGAACCGGTTCTCTCCTACGCCCCGGGCTCACGCGAACGCAACGAGCTGAAGGTCGCTCTCAAGGACCTGAGCGGCCGTCAGATCGAGATCCCCGTCGTCATCGGCGGCAAGGAAATCCGGACCGGCAAGACGATCGACGCGGTGATGCCGCACTGCTACAAGCATGTGCTCGCCAAGGTGCATCAGGCCGGTCCCGAGGAAGTCGCAGCCGCGGTGAAGGCGGCGCGCGAGGCGTGGCGCGACTGGTCGAGCTGGAGCCTGGCCGATCGCGCCGCGGTCTTTCTGAAAGCCGCCGACCTCCTCGCGATGCGCGGGCGCGCCATGGTCAACGGGGCCACGATGCTCGGCCAGAGCAAGACGGCGTTTCAGGCCGAGATCGATTCCGCCTGTGAGCTGATCGACTTCTGGCGCTTCAACGTGCATTACGCCGAACGGATCCACGGCGAACAGCCGCTCTCGCCCCCCGGGGGGGCGATCTGGAATGGGATGGAGTACCGCGGGCTCGAAGGATTCGTTTACGCCATCACGCCCTTCAACTTCACCGCGATCGGCGGCAACCTGCCGACCGCGCCGGCGATGATGGGCTGCACCGTCGTCTGGAAACCGGCAGCGACCGCGGCCTACTCGAATTACCTCGTCTTCCGCCTGCTGCAGGAGGCGGGGCTGCCCCCCGGCGTCATCAACTTCGTGCCCGGCCCCGCGACGGTCATCAGCGAGCGGCTGCTGGCCGACCGCCATCTGGGCGGAATCCATTTCACCGGGTCTACGGAAGTTTTCCAAACGCTGTGGAAGACGGTCGCGGCGAATCTCACCAGCTACGCCGACTATCCGCGCCTCGTCGGCGAGACGGGCGGTAAGGACTTCATCCTCGCGCATGCAAGCGCCGACGTGGACGCGCTGGCGACGGGAATCGTGCGCGGCGCGTTCGAGTATCAGGGTCAGAAATGCAGCGCCGCTTCGCGCACTTACGTGCCGGAATCTCTGTGGCCCAAACTGCGCGAGCGGGTGATCGGCTTGCTGGAGCACGTGCGGGTCGGCGACCCGGCGGACTTCCGGAACTTCATGGGCGCCGTGATCGACAAGAAAGCGTTCGACAAGATCACGGAGTACATCGAGAAGGCGAAACACGATTCGAAAGCGAAGATCCTGTTCGGCGGCGAGTGCGACGACACGGACGGCTACTTCGTCCATCCCACCGTCATTCAGGTCGAGGATCCGATGTACCGCACCATGTGCGAAGAGATTTTCGGACCCGTCCTGTCGGTGTACGTCTATCCGGACAAACAATGGAAGGAAACGTTGGCGCTCGTCGACCGCACATCACCATACGCCCTTACCGGCGGCGTCTTTGCCCAGGACCGCGCCGCGCTGGCCGAGGCCGATGCGGCGCTCCGCTATGCCGCCGGCAACTTCTACAAGAATGACAAGCCGACGGGGGCCGTCGTCGGGCAGCAGCCGTTCGGGGGCGCGCGCGCCAGCGGCACCAACGACAAGGCGGGCAGCCTGCTCAACTTGATCCGCTGGACCAGCGCGCGGGCGGTCAAAGAGAACTTCGTGCCCCCGCGCGAGCCATGGTATCCGTTCATGGCGGAGGCTTGAAGGCGCCGCTGCTGGTGTGGGCAATGGCGGTGGCGTTTCTCCTGCTTGTCGCGTCGTTATTGATTGGGTCGTTCACTAAACCGGAATTCCCACCGTATGAGCTCGGGCTGCATGCCGACAGCACCTACACCCTCGATGCCTCGCGTGGTGATCAGTGGCGCTGGTGGGGGGGGGGCGACCTCGGCTTTCGACGCAACCACGTCATTACCGCGGCCGGCGCCGGAGCCATCGATCTGGGTCTCGTACCATTCGACTCCGTCACGGAGCTCCCAGCCGACGGGTACATCCCGACCAGCTTTGCCGCCGACACCACCAACGCGGCTATCGGCAAATGGTACGAGTACAGCATGTGGTCGCACCTGCTCACCTCAAGGCATCACGTCTATGCGATCCGCACGGCGGCCGGCGAGCTTGCCAAGCTCGAGATCCTCGCCTACTACTGTCGCGATGTGGGCGCGGCCTGCTACACGATTCGCTACAAAACATCGCGCCCCCGGGCGACTGGGTCGCCGGGGGCGCGCGAGTAGTCGGACCGCGGGGTTACTTGGCGGCGGCGGGTGGCAGGATCTTGAACATTCCGGTCCCGCACACCGGGCAAACACCCTTTAGCGCGGGGCGGCCATTGGCCATCTTCACCTGCTGGGCGTTCGAAATCTTCCGCTTCGCCTTACACTTCACGCAGTAACCTTCATCTGCGGCCATCGTGCTCTTTGCCTTTGCCATGGTCGGTCGCTCCTCCAGTGCAGGGGCACGGGGTACAGGGGGAACGGGAAGCTGCAAGCGCCAGACAACATAATAAGGCGGCGCTAGGGGGGGGTAACCGGGCCGTCCTGAAACCCATTGCGTTTGTGCGTTCCGTCACAAAACGGTTTCGTCGCCGAGCCCCCACATCTGCACAGCACAACGACTTCCGCCGGTTTGCCGTCTTTGCGGGGTGGGGGTGTCAATTCCCTCCCGTCGGGCGTTACGATCCGCACTGGGCCCTCGATAATCAGCGGGCCATTCGACTTCGGGGTGATGGTCACGGTGCTCATTTTGCCAATATAGCGGTACTCCCGGGCCCCGCCCGGGGTATTCTGCGCGTGCGCAGCCTCATGCACACCCGTTTTTGCATCGTCGTTTTCTCCGCCACCGCCGCGGCGTGTATCGGCGAGCGTGGGCCGTTCATCAATCGCATGGCCCACTCGGAGACTAGTTACCTCGCGCGCGCGGCGCGCCAACCAGTCCGCTGGCAACCCTGGGGACGCGACGCCTTCGCGCTCGCCGCGAAGCTCGACCGTCCTGTCCTCCTCTACATCGGCAGCGACAGCTGCCGCTGGTGCGCCGAAACCGACCGCGCGATTTACACCGATCCGGAGATCGGCGCGCTCATCAACGCGCTCTTCGTCCCGATTCGCGTCGACCGCGACGAACGGCCCGACGTGGCCCAGCGCTATCAGACGGCCGTCGAACGGATGGCGGGGCTGCGCGGATGGCCGCTCACCGTCTTCCTCACCGCCGACGGCGCGCCCTTCTTCGGCGGTACATATTTCCCAGCCGACGATCCCATCACCGGTCGCGGGCTGAAGCAATTGTTGCCCGAAGTCGCGAAGCGCTATCGCGAGCAGCGCACGTTCATCATGGAGCAGGCGGCAGTGGTGCGGCAGATGGTGTTGACTGAGGATTCGCCCAGTGTGCTCCGGCCCGCGTTGGTACAGCAGGGGATCGCGGCCGTCGCGCGCGAGCTGGATGAGGCGGTTCGCAACCGGGCCGTCGCGGGCAGCGTGACCCTTGCGGAAGCCGTATCTCTGTTGCTCACCGATACCACGCTGCTCGCCTCGGCGCGGCGCGCGCTGGATCTCATGCTCGATACGACCGCGGGAACCGTCAGCGAGGATCCACCACGGCTGGTCCGTGCCGCGCTCGCCGTCAGCCTGGCGAAGGCGTGGACCGTGACCGGCGAGCAGCGCTATCGGGAGGCCGTCCGTGTCCTCGTCCGCGCGCTGTCAGCCGAGCCGCCTCCCGGCGGATCGGTGTTCGCCGATCAGGAGGCGTACGTACTCGAACACGTGATGGTGGCTGCCGCCACGATCGGCGAGCCCACAGTCGCGAGTCGCGCGCGCGCCGGCCTCGATGTCTTGTTGCAGCGGACGTATGCCCGCGGCTGGGGTGTGCGGCACGCAGCCGCAGGAGCGCCCGCAGCGGGCGCCAGCACGCCGCAGGGCCTGCTCCAGGATCAGGTCCAGGTGGCGTCCGCGTGTCTCATGGCACACCAGCTCAGCAACGCGCCGCGCTATCTCGAGGTCGCACTCGATCTCGCCGCCATCGTCGAGCGCAGCTATGCCGATCCGCTGGGCGGCTATTACGACGTCGCGGCAGCCGATCCGCTCCCCGCGTCCCAGGCGGCGCTGGGCGATCGTACGAAACACATTTTCGACGACGTGCTCCCCGGTGCCAACGCCGCGACGGCGCTCGTGCTGGCGGAGCTGGCGCAGGTGACTGGTGACCCCTCGTACAAGCGCCGCGCTCAGGCGACGCTGGAGGCATTCGCGGGCTCCATGGACGGCACCGGCCTTCGCGCCGTGACGTTCCTGACTGCTGCGCGGCAAACCCTTGGAAAACCGTGACGAAGCCCCCCCCCAGGGGGTCACTGGAATGGTGAACGACGGCGCCCCGGACATCGAAGTGGTCGCCCGGGTGTTGGGCGGCGATGGGGAGGCGTTCGGGATTCTCATCCGGCGATACGAGCCGGGTCTGCTGCGTTTCGCGACGCGGATGCTCGGGAATCCCGATGCCGCGGCCGACGCAGTAGCCGAGAGTCTCGTGCGCGCCTATCGGCATTTGGCACAATGCCGGGATCCTGGGCGGTTGCGCAGCTGGCTGTACCGGATTACGGGGAATCGCTGCCGCAGCCATCTGGCTCGGCGGCACACGAATGACATCTCGCTGAGTGATGTGCCGGCTCCGGCCTTGGCCGACGGCTCGGATACCTGGGCGGTTCTGGAGCGCGGCGAACAGGTGGCATTGGTCGAGCGTGCGTTAGCCACGCTGCCGGCCGAGAAGCGAGAGGCGTTCGTCTTGAAGCATGTGGAGGGCATGAGCTACGAGGAGATGGCGACCGTAACCGGCGCTCGGATCCCGACGCTCAAGATGCGCGTGCACCGTGCCCGCGAGGCCTTGTTGGCCGCACTGGAGGAGGTCGTACGATGAGCCCAATTGATCCGCGGTTGCAGGAAGCGCTCGATAGCGAGCGTGATCCAGGCGATCTGCCGGTGGATCTGCGGGAGGCGTACGCCCTGCTGGCCGCGGCGACTCAGGTGCTCAAAGCGATGCCGCCCGTGAGCGTCGCGTTGCGCGTGATGGCGGAGATCCGTCAGAACCCGGCGCGAGTCGAGAGCGACGGCCTGGCCCGCCGTCTGATTCGCTGGCTGGGTGAGGGGCGCGCGGTCACCGTGCGGCTGCGTCCGGTCTGGACTTTGGCGCTGGCGGCCGGTCTGGCAGCGGTCCTGGTGCTGCAATGGCCCAGCGACGGGCCCACGCCCGGCGTCGCTCAAGGCATCGCGAGCTTCGTGGGTCATTTTCCGGGAGCCCGGTCGGTCGAAGTCGTCGGGTCGTTCAACGACTGGAGCCGCGGCATGCTGCACCTGAACGACGACGATGGTGACGGCATCTGGCACGCTAACGCGGTTCTGCCCGCGGGCCAGCACGAATACATGTTCGTGGTGGACGGCGAGAACGGCGAGCGGTGGGTGGCAGATCCTCTGGCGGGCCGCTACGTCGACGACGGGTTCGGCGCGGGCCAGCAGAACTCCCTGCTTATTGTGCGCCCGGTGAGCGCTCAGCCATGAGTTGGAAGCTGGTCCTGGCGCTGGCGCTCGTTGCGGGGCCGGCCCCACTCACGGCGCAGAACGGCAACGGCGGTGGCACGACACGACTTGCCGGTCGTGTGCCGGCGGCCGCTCTCCCGGCGATCGACTCGATTCTCGCCGCGGCTGCGGCGGAGAGCCTGCCGACCGAACCGCTCGTTCAGAAGGCGCTCGAAGGCGGCGCCAAGAACATCCCGGCTGATCGTCTGGTGAACGGCGTGCGGCGGGGTTTGCTTCAGCTGCGCCAGGCGCGGGCTATCGTCAGCCGCGCTGTGCCGGGACAATTGCCCCCCGAAGGTCATGTTGCGGCGGTGGCGGCTGCACTGGCCCGCGGGCTGTCCGGGCCCATCGTCGAGCGGCTGATCACCGTGGCGCCGGACGAGCCCCCCGGACCGGCGCTCCATGCGGCGGCCGATCTGGTCGCGCATCACTTCGATCCCGATTCCGCCGCCGATCTGCTGGTGGAAGCGCACAACAAAGGCTTGCGGGGTGTGAGGTTACTCGACGTGGCCTTGGCGGCCGATCACGAGCTGCAGCGCCCTGGGGGCCGTACACCATCCGAGGCCCTGGCCCACGTCCGCGCCATGTTGCCCAACGTGCGCCCGGGGCGTCCGTGACGCGAGGTGGAACGAGGGGGTCGTAAGAACGACCCTAACCCGAGGCTTTAATGCTTTCGTCCGCACTCCTCCTCTTAGCACTGGCCGCGCAACAGCCGACCCAGCAGCCAGCAGCCGCACCGGCCAAGCCCACCGCTAACGCGTCGCAGCAGGCCGACACCTCGAAGGCCAAGCCGAAACATGCGCGCCGCAAAGGCAAGGCGAAGCCGGCCGCCGCGCCGCGCGACACGACCAAGTCGAAGCCCTAACTAGGACGTGTAGTCTGAGTTGATCCGGACGTAGTCCGGAGAAAGATCGCAGGTCCATACCACCGCCTCCGATCGACCGAGACCAAGGTCGAGCCGGAGGCGGATGGTTTTCTGCTCGAAAATTGCCCGCGCCTGGGCAGGATTGGCGAGCGCCGTGGCGCCGCCGCTCGCGAGGGTGAGCCAGCTTCCCCCGTTGGAGCCTTGGGCCTCGAGCGTAATACGCTCCGCGATGAGGGACACACCGGCGACGCCGGCAGCCGCCAACACTCGGCCCCAGTTGGGGTCGCCGCCGTAGATCGCGGTCTTCACGAGCGTGGAGCGCGCGATTGCGCGACCGACCTCACGGGCGTGTCCTTCCGTTTGTGCCCCCACGATCTGGATCTCGAGCCGCTTGGTCGCGCCTTCGCCGTCTTCGACAATCGCCAGCGCCAACGTGCGCGCCACCTCCGTCGTGGCCTCCTCGAACAGCTTCCAGGTGGCGCCATCGCGGGATGGATCGATGCCGGCATGGCCATTTGCAAGAAAGAGGGCGGTGTCGTTGGTGCTGGTGTCGCCATCCACCGAGATCGCGTTGAACGTGTGGTCGACGACGCGCTTCCAGAATGGGCGGAGCGTGCCGGGCTCTGAAACGGCGTCCGTGGTGATCACGGCGAGCAATGTGGCCATGTCGGGATGGATCATGCCGGCGCCCTTAGCCATGCCGCCGATGATGATCGGACCGCCCGGCGTTTCGAGACGAACCGCGCAGTGTTTTGGACGCGTGTCCGTCGTCATAATTGCCCGGGCCGCATCGACGCCGCCGGCGGGAGACAGCTTCGTGGCCGCTTCGCGGAGACCGCGCGCCACCTTTGCGACCGCGCGGGTCCGGCCGGGGCGGTCGGCCAGCATTTCGGCGTCATAGATGACGGGGGCTGCGCGAAGCGCATTCTTGGTGAAGCTGCCGGCGGTCGCGCAGCTCGTCGCGCTCACGAGCAACGCCACGTCGAGCGCGCCGTCCGTTTTGAGACCGGCGTGGGCGGCGGCGGCGGTGAAACCGCCGGGCGACGTCGCGGAGCCTGCTTCGATGGTCGAAATTGCGGAGGACATAGTCGCTTGTGTAACAGTGCCCCGTTTCTTATGATAGCACAACCTTCCCCGGGGAGACCCGTTCGATGTCGGACAAGTTCCTCAGTTCCGACGAATATGACGAACGTGCACATCAGCTCTACAACGAAGGACAATACGACGAGGCCATAGATACGCTGCGCGAGGGCCTGGGGTTGTATCCCCACTCCGTCGAGCTGCTTGTCGGTATGGGCTACGCCAGGCTCGCGCGCGAGGAGTACGCGTGGGCGCGGCGCGCGTTCGAAGAGGCGCGTGGTCTCGATCCCGATCACGAGGACACACTCGCCGGGTTGGGCGAGGTCTTGCTCAAGTTCGGTGAGCGCGGGGCCGCGCTCGCATGCTTCGAGCACGTGCTTGCGCTCGGCTTCCAGGACGATCACGATCTCATGTTGCAGATCGGCCGCGCGCTGTTCCGCGAAGGCGTGCTCGATCAGGCGCGCCGTTTCTTCGAAGGCGCGCTGCGGGCGCATCCCGACTCCGCCGATGCCGCCGCGTGCGTCGGCTACGCCGCGCACCGGCTGACGGACGAAGGCGGCAGCCTGCATTGGCTGCGCCGCGCGCTCGAGCTCGACCCGAGCCTCGGCGAAGCGCGCATCTATCTCGCGAACCTGCTCTACGACCGCGGCGAATACGAGGCCGCGCTGTTTCATCTCGAGCGCACCGGCCCCGAAGAACACTACGACGCGCTGGCGATCTGGCGTCTCGTCGAGCTGAAGAAGAGCGTATACCGCCTTCCCGACGACGACCCCGAGCTCGTCCCCTGGAACGAACGCCTCAACGAGCTCGCGGGCGACGCCGCCCCCGAAGACCTCCTGCTCGCGGAGATCGAAGCGATGACGCCGGACGGCCAGATCCGCGATCCTCGCCAGCTGGAGCTGTTCGGCACGCTGCTCACCGAGCTGCAGGGGATGAAGAACAAGAGCTTCGAGGTCCACCGCGTCAGCACGGTGTCGGGCGCGACCTACGTCGGTACGTGGGAAGAGATCGTGCGCCAGATGAAAGACGATGCCGCCGAGTGGGTCGCCGGATCGCTCGAGGAGTACATGGAAGCGAGCGCCAAGCGGTGGCGCAAGCAGACGGGTGCGGCGATTCCCGCGACCGACCCGGAGAGTTTTCTCCGGGCGAGCGCCGATGCGGGAGTTCTAAGAATCCTGCATTAGACTGTCTTCTTGAAGCGGATGCCGATCGACAGCGGTCCGTCGCCGAGCGCCATCAGGGTGACCGAGCCGGCGAGCAGCAGGGCCTCCAGCTCGATGTTGGCGTGATGCGGCAGTTTGGTCGCAATGATCGTCACCGCCATGAACACGGCCATCGCCGTGGCCCACACGCGGGTCCACATGCCCAGCAGCACGCACACCGCTCCAACCGTCTCGATCGCGATCACGACCAGCACCAGGAGGGAACCCAACGAGAGGTTCGGGATGCCGCCCTGGATCCGATCGAGGCCGCGACTCAGGAACACCCCACCCACAGCCAGCCGCATGAAAAACGCGGCGTACGGCGCCAATGAGTTCACGACGTCTCCGTTAGAACATGGACATCGCGAGGAACGACCGCAGATTGTCGTTCGTCACGCGCAGCCGGGCGGACAGGAGCCGCACGACCGACCACAGGATCTTGTAGGCGACGTCGCGGTTGAAGTCGAGGAGGAGCTCGAAGTCGGAACGGGAGATCGTGATCAGCGTGCAGGCGGTATTCGCGATCGCGTCGGTAGACCGCTCCGAGCGATCGAAAATCGACATTTCCCCGAAGCACGATCCCGGTTTCAGCACCGCGAGCGCTTCTTCACCGGAGCCGGGAATGGTCCGCGAGATCCGGACTTCGCCTTCTGAGATCAGGAAGAGCCGGTTGCCCGGTTCCCCTTCCTTGAAGACGTACTGGCCGACGGTGAACTTCTGTTCGCGGCACACTTCGGTGACCCGGGCCAGCTCGCCCTCGTCGAGATCCTGGAAGATGGCCGCTTGCTTGAGCAGCTTGACATTCACGGGGGTGAAGGTACGACGCGTGATAATACCGGGCAAGTGAAACCGTGGGTGACGAGCGCGGATATCGTGACGGCGCTACGATTTCCGCTCGCCATCCTGTTTCCGCTGGTTCGCTCGCCCGCCTGGCAGCTCGCGATCGTCGCCGCCGCGGCCGCCAGCGACGTCGCCGACGGCTTCCTGGCGCGACGCGTGGGCGCTTCCCGCGCTGGTGCCGTGCTAGATCCCGTGGCCGACAAGATCTTCATGGTAGTGGCGTTCGTGACGATCGCGCGCCGCGGGTTGCTGTCCTGGTACGAGCTGATCGGGGTACTGCTGCGCGACATCCTCGCCGTACTGGGGTTCTTCGCCACCTGGCTGCTGCATCGGCCGGTCGCGCTGCCGGCTCGCGCCGGGGGCAAGGCGGTCACGGTCGCCCAGTTGCTCACCCTGGTGGCGGCCATCGCCGATTGGACCTACACTCGACACCTCGCGTGGGCCACCGCGGCCATTGCAGTGTACGCAATCTGGGATTACGGGCGCACCGCAGCGCGCAAATCGGCGCGTTCAACGTCGCAACGCACGCAATGAAGGAGTCGGAGCGGGAATGCGTATTGTCGTAATCGCCCTGGTGACGTTAGCGCTGCTCCCTGTGCACCGCGTGGGGGCGCAGCAGTTCCAGCCGCCGAAGAACTCCAAGCACGGTGGCACGCGCTTCGGGCTGTTCGGATTCGGCGTGCGCGGCGGGGTGGACTTCCGCCGCTCCGGCCAACTGGTGTTGGGGACCACGCTGGACATCGGCGATCTGTTCTCGAATCGCCTCCGGCTCCGGCCCTCGGCGGAGATCGGCGTCTTCAATGGGCCCAATACCTATGTGGGGAGTTTCGAAGCGTTGTGGCGCTTCACTGACGATGAAGAGATCGCGACGCCGTACGTCGGACTGGGCTTCGGCGTGGCGGGTCGCGAGGGGTGCGGTTCCGATCCGCAGTGCCCCGATCTCTGGCTCAATACGGCGTTCGGCTTCGAGCTCCACTACCGCTCGACCTTCAATTGGCTCCTCGAATACCACGGCATGGACCGGATGCGCCGGCACCGCCTGTTCATCGGACTCACGACGCGGCGGGGCAACTAGGATGGCGCGGACTGCCGAGGTGTCCATGCGGTGGCTGCGGCAGTTGCAGTTCGAGGGGAACGGCACTGGCCGCCCGCCGATTCTGGTCGACGGCGATTCGACCGCCGCCACGTCACCGGTCGAGCTCCTGCTGCTCGCGGCCGCGACGTGCACGGCGTCGGACGTCGTCATCATTCTGCAGAAGCAGCGGGTGAAACTCGAGACGCTCGAGATTTCCGTGCGCGGCACGCGGCGCGAGACCGAGCCGCGCCGCTACACCGCGATTGCATTTCATTTCAACGTCCGCGGGCAAGGCGCCGACGACGTAAAAGTGCGCCGCGCGATCGATCTCTCGCTCGAGAAGTATTGCTCCGTCGTCGCGTCGCTCGCGCCCGACATCGCGATCAGTTACGACGTCGCCATTGCCTAGCCTGCTGTTCCTGGTGTCTGTCCTGGCATTGCAGTCACAGCAGCTCACCGCGACCGAGCTCAGCCTCGGCTCCGCGGCCGTGATCGCTCATCGCACATTCGTCGGTGCGGAGTTGGGCCTTGCCCATCGTCCCAGTGGCGAGAGCCGCCTCGCGCTGGCGCTCGCCGGCGGGACGATCGCTGAACGCCCGGCGGCGCGCGCGCAGCTCACCCTGCAGCTGCTCGTGAACGCGGCGGCCCGACGGGGACCCGGCGTTTACGCCGGCGTGGGTGGTGCGTTCACCGCGCGGCGCGGCGCTCCAGGGCAGGGATTCCTGGCCGTGTTGCTCGGATGCGAGGTCGCCCCGGGCCGGCGCCAGGGCTTGTACGTGGAGCTGGGGTTCGCCGGCGGCCTGCGCGTCGCCGCCGGTTGGCGCACGCGCTGGTTTCCGCCGTCGTGGCTCTAAGCCTTAGGCGTTGGCGCCCACCGTGGAGGGGCGAGCCACGACGGGGCGGCAATAGCGCTCACCCAGCACGCGCAGCTCGTGCAACTCGGGCTCGGTCAGGTCGGTGAAGCGGTCCGCAAGGTACAGCAGCGTATCGTCGAACCATTCCTTCTGATGCTCCAGGCTCGCTTCCAGCACTCCGCAGCGGAGTATGTGGGAGAACAGCTCATCGCGCGCCTGTTCGAAGCTCGTGGGAATCGCATACTTCCGTGGCTCACCACGTTTTTTGGCCATGCAGGGGGTTTCCTTTCGCTGAGGACCTCTGAAAAAACGGCGCCGCAAGATAATTGGTTGTGTGGTATAATGCCACAGCAGAGACGCGGGTTCCCGCGTTCCGGGAGGAAGCAATGAGCGAAGAAGTCTACGGACCAGAGCGAGCGCAGCGCCTGGTCGCGCTGCTGCGGGCTTTGGCCGAGCGGATACAGGAGCTGGACCGGACGGGCCGATTGCTGGACGCCGCACCGGAGCTGCAGAAGCTGCTGGGCAACGCGCGCAGCGAGCTGTTTCACTACGAAGTACGCAGCACATACGACACCCCGGACGTCGCCGAGAGCCGTCGCATCGTGGAAGAAGCCATGGGCGGTGGCGATCTGTCGCTCGACGATCCGGACGACGATGAGCCTTGGCGCGGGGATACGCTGGCATGAATCGATTCTATGTGATGGTGGGTGTCCTGGCAGTGGTGTTGGGCATCGGCGTGTTTGCGATGCTGCGGACCGGCGGCGGTACCGCGCCTGCCGCGGCGGCGGGCGCGCCACCCACGGTCGTCGACGACAGCTTCCGGGGCTACACGCTCGGTCAGGCGAGCGCCCCGGTCGAAGTCGTCGAGTACTTGGATTTCGAATGTCCCGTGTGCGCGACATTCGCCACCATCCAGATGCCGACGATCACCGATCAGCTGATCAACACGGGTAAGGCGCGGTGGCGGTTCCGCGATTATCCCTTGCCGGTCCATAAGTATTCGCGCTTCGCCGCTCACGCCGCCCAATGTGCGGGCGCGCAGGGCAAATATTTCCAAATGCAGGATCAGTTGTTCAGTCATCACCAGTGGGCGCAGACGGGAAAGGATCCGTCGAGCCTGTTCCGCGATTTCGCGCAGGCCGCGGGCGTCGATCTCAAGACCTATGACGCGTGCATGGAGGCCGGCCGGTACGCCAGCCGCATCGAGTACAGCCGGCAGGAGGGCGATCAACGCCTCGTGGACGGCACGCCGACGTTCTACGCCAACGGGACGAAGCTGTTCAACGGTCTGCGGCGCCTGCCGAATTCAGACGATTTCAAAACCCTCGTCGACAGCATCATCGCGCACCGACCGCGTCATTGATGCGTCATCGCCAGGCGATCGCGGTCCTCGCGCTCGTCGGCCTGTTCGTCGCGCTCTACCTGTGGCTGCACGCGCTCGGGTTCGGCGGGGCGATCAAGTGTGGCGCGTCGGGCGGGTGCGAGACGGTGCAGACCAGCCAGTGGGCCGTGTTTCTGGGATTTCCAGTCGCGTCGTACGGCGTCGTCGGCTACCTGGCGATTCTGGTTGTCGCGATCGTTGCACTACGACCGGCGGCGCTGTCACAGCCACGGTGGTCCAAGTGGCTCGTGGTACTCGCGACGGTTGGTTTCGGATTTACGCTCTACTTGACGTATCTCGAGCTGTTCGTCATCCATGCGGTTTGCCGCTGGTGCATCGGTAGCGCAGTCATCATCACGGCAATTTGGGTTGTGTCGTTGTTATCGCTCAGGTCTCCTGCGATTCGTACTGATCACGCAACTTCGCCACCACAGCAGGGTCGGCAAGCGTAGTCGTATCGCCGAGGGCTCGGCCCTCCGCGATGTCCTTCAAGAGTCGTCGCATGATCTTGCCGCTACGGGTTTTCGGCAGATCGGCCGAGAAGAGTATGTCATCCGGCTTCGCGAGCGCACCGATCTTCTTCGACACGTGATTCTTCAGCTCTTCGCGCAACGCGTCGGTGCCCTGGCGTCCTTCCTTTAGCGTGACGAACGCCGCGAGCGCCTGACCCTTCAGGTCGTGCGCTCGACCCACGACCGCCGCCTCGGCGACGGCCGGGTGGTCCACGAGCGCGCTCTCCACCTCCATCGTACCGATCCGATGGCCCGCGACGTTCAGCACGTCGTCCACGCGACCCAGAATCCAGAAGTAGCCGTCTTGATCACGCTTCGCGCCGTCGCCGGGGAAGTAGGTGTTCTTCCACTTGCTCCAATAGACCTGGCGGTAGCGCTCATCATCACCCCAGATCGTGCGCAGCATGCCCGGCCACGGTTTGGGAATGGCGAGATAGCCGCCGCCGACTTTCACTTCTTTGCCTTCCCCGTCGAGCAGCACGGCTTCGATGCCGGGGAAGGGAACGGTTGTGGAGCCTGGCTTCGTGGCGGTAACGCCGGGCAGGGGTGTGATCATGATGCCGCCGGTCTCGGTCTGCCACCACGTATCGACGATGGGGCAGCGGCCGCCGCCGATGTGTTCCCGGTACCACATCCACGCTTCCGGATTGATCGGCTCTCCGACCGAGCCGAGCAGCCGCAGCTTGGAGAGGTCGTGACGGGCGGGCAGCTCGGTGCCCCATTTCATGAACGCCCGGATCGCCGTCGGCGCGGTATAGAAGACGGTCACGCCGTGCTGCTCGCAGATCGACCAGAAGCGGTCCTTGCCCGGATGATCGGGCGCTCCTTCGTACATCACTTCCGTAACGCCGAGGGCGAGCGGTCCGTATACGACGTAGGAGTGGCCGGTGACCCAGCCGACATCCGCAGTGCACCAGAACACGTCGGAGTCCTTGAGATCGAACACCCACTTGGTCGTGGCGTAGACCTGCGTCAGGTAGCCGCCGGTCGTGTGCAGAATGCCCTTTGGCTTGCCGGTCGTCCCGGACGTGTAGAGGATGTAGAGCGGATCTTCCGCGTCCATCGCTTCGGGAGCGCACTCCGGCGCCGCCCGGGCCATCAGGTCCTTCCACCACAGGTCGCGGCCCGTCTTGAATGTGACGGTCTGGCCGGTACGACGCAGCACCACCACGTGCTCGATGCTCGGCGTCCCCGTGAGGGCGTCATCGGCATTCTGCTTCAGCGGCACGATCGAGCCGCGCCGATAGCCGCCATCCGCGGTGACGAGCACCTTCGCGCCGGCGTCGTTGATCCGGTCCCGCAGCGACTCGGCGGAAAAGCCGCCGAATACGACCGTGTGCACAGCCCCGATCCGCGCGCACGCGAGCATGGCAACTGCCACTTCGGGTACCATGGGGAGATAGATCGCCACGCGGTCACCGCGCTTTACGCCCAGACCCTTCAGGACGTTCCCGAACTTGTTCACGTCTGCGTGCAGCTCTCCGTACGTAATGCGCCGGACCTCGCCCGGAGGCTCTCCCTCCCAGATCAGCGCCACGCGGCCGCTCTTGCCGGCGCGGACATGCCGGTCGAGGCAATTCACCGACGCGTTGAGCTTGCCGCCCAGGAACCATTTGGCGTGCGGCGGCTTCCACTCCAGCACGCGGTCCCACGGCCGGCTCCATTCCAGTTGCTTCGCCCAGTCCGCCCAATAACCTTCCGGGTCCCGCCGCGCCCGCTCATAGGGTGTGGTGTCCCGCACGTGGGCCTGAGCCTTGAACGAGTCTGAAGGCGTGAAGCGCCGCTGCTCGTCGAGGAGCGTTTCGATCCGGTCAGTCGCCATAGTTTGGGATATTAAGGAAGAGGGGGACTCTAGCAAGTTGCACCGCGCCGCTCGCATTGCGGCAAACGGCAAGCGTGAGCGGCCTCACGTGTCTGTGCCAAACAGTTGAGGCGGCGCGTCTTAGAGAGTGTGGCATTGGAGTGGCATATGGAGGCAACGGAGGAATTATGTCACCAATGCCCGTGGAGAACTCACTGATGTCGACGCGTCCGATGGAGAAGTCGCTGGCGGCTCCGGAGCGGCTCGATCTCGAGTCCCGCACCGCGTTTCGCCGCGCTGCCGGGGAGGTGCTGGACCTGCTTGCCGAGGGGGCCGGCCGCCTGGTGATCGATCTGTCGGGCACGCGCTCGGTCGACAGCGCCGGCCTCGGCGCCTTGATGCTGATCCAGCGCAAGGCCGCGGAGCGCCGCCAGACCGTGTGCCTGCGGGGCGCCAACGAAGAGCTGCGTTTCCTTCTTGTCCTCACCAAGTTGGACGACCATAAATTGGCGCGATGGCGCCACGTAAGGTCCTGTTCGTCGAAGACGAAGCCGCGCTACAATACTCCTACAAGCGGTACTTTGAAGGTAGATACACCATGGCCTACGCGCCGAACGGCGCGGAGGCCATGCGTCAGCTCGCCAATTTCGAGCCGGACGTCCTGGTGCTGGATATGCGGCTGCCGGACACCGACGGGATCGCGTTGCTGCAGCGCATCCGGGAGACGCGACCCACGCTCCCGGTCGTCGTCACGACGGCGTACGTGAGCATGGAGCCGCTAATGAACGTGCTCGACCTGGGCCACAGCCGCTACCTCGTCAAACCGTACGAACTGAGCGAGCTCGCCGCCGCGATCGATGCTGCTGGCTGAGGGACTGCGCCACCGTTTCGGTGCGGTCAGGGCCCTCGACGACATTTCGTTCGCGGTCCAGCCCGGCCAAACGCTGGCGGTGTTCGGTCCGAACGGCGCCGGCAAGACCACTCTCCTCAAAGTTCTTGCCGGCCTGATTCAACCGCAGCGCGGGCGGGCGCAGGTCGACGGCGGGCGCCGCGCCATCGGCTGGATCGGGCACCAGCCGCAGCTCTACGCCCAACTGACAATCCGGGAGAATCTGCGTTTCTGGGCGTCTTTGTACGACGTCCCTGAGAGTGAATTCGCGCTCCGCAAAGACGATCTGCTGCTGCGCCTCGGTCTGCAGGATCACGAGCATCGCCGGGTCGGCGAGTTGTCGCGAGGCTTGGTACAGCGAGCGGCGATCGCTCGGGCACTGGTACATGACCCCCGCGTGCTGCTACTGGACGAGCCCTTTACGGGCCTCGATCGAATGTCTGCCGAGGAGTTGCGGGAGCTGCTCAGCGAGGAGGCCGCCGAAGGAAGGGCGGCCGTACTTGTGACCCACAATGTCGAGGAAGGGGCGGAGCTGGCGACGCATATCGCCTTCATGCGCGCGGGCCGCTTCGTGCATTTGGCGCCGCGCGCCGGGCGCGGGCCGGCGCAGGTGGGGGAGGACTATCGCAATGCCATTGCCTAGACTCCTGCGTCACGCCTGGGCCGTGGCATCCAAGGACCTGCTCGTCGAGTTTCGCTCGCGCACCGCGATTCTCTCCGCCGCCGTCTTCGTCGTGCTCGTGCTCGTCGTGTTCAACTTTGGACGCGACCCCACGGCGGTTTCCAACGTTGACCTGGCGCCGAGCATCCTATGGGTGACCTTCACCTTTGCGGCGATCCTGGCCTTGAACCGCGCCTTTCAACTCGAGCTCGAGAATCAATCACTGGACGGCCTGCTGCTCGCACCCATCGAGCGGAGCAGCATCTACCTCGGCAAGCTGATCGCGAATCTCGTCTTTGTGGCGACGATCGAGGTGATCGGTGTGCCGCTGCTCGCGCTGTTCTTCAACGTGCCGGTGCTGCCCTATCTGGTGCCGCTCATCGCGTTGATCGCGCTTGCGACGGTGGGGTTCGTGGCGGTAGGGACGCTGTTCAGCGCGATGACCGTGCGAACGCGCTTTGCAGAGCTGTTGCTGCCCGTGCTCTTGTTGCCGTTCATGATTCCACCGCTGAGTTGGGCGGTGCTCGCGACCGGACGCCTGCTCGCGGGCCGTCCCTTGAGTGAGATCGTGGGCTGGCTTAACATGCTGGCTGTCTATGACATCGTGTTCGTGACGCTCGCGATTTTCTTGTTTCCCGCCACGGTGAACGAATGAGAATGCTGCGGGTGGGGCGCTGGATCACCGCCATCGGTCTGGTGTTGCTCGCCGGCGTCTACGTGCGGGCGCTGTCGTTTACGCCCCTCGAACAATCGCAAGGGCTCGCGCAAAAGATCTTCTACCTCCACGTGCCGGCGGCGATCTGGGCCGAAATGGCGATGATCCTCGTCGGTCTGTCGAGCATCTTCTACCTGTTCACGAAGGACCCGCGACTAGATCGGTTCGCCGCGTCATCGGCGGAGGTCGGCACGATCTTCTGCGCCATCGTGTTGACGACCGGTCCGATCTGGGGCAAGCCGATCTGGGGCACCTGGTGGACTTGGGACGCGCGCCTCACGTTCACCCTGTTCCTCTTCCTCCTGTACGTGGGCTATCTGCTGCTGCGCGGCGCCGTCCCCGATCCCGCCATGCGTGCGCGGTACGCCGCAGTCCTCGGCATCTGTGGGATGTGCGAGGTGCCGTTTATCCACCTGAGCGTCTACATGTTTCCGACGCTCCATCCCATGCCCATCGTGCTGCAACCGGGTCGGCCCAAGCTGCCGGGCAGCATGCTGACGACGTGGCTCCTGTCACTTGGCGTCTTCACGCTGTTATACGTGGGGTTCGTGGTGCAGCGCTACGCGCTGAGTTACCTGCGAGAGCAACTGGAAGCGGTCGGCGAGGCCGGGGGGGGCCATGCCTGAGAACGGCAACTACATGATCGCGGCCTACATCCTGGTCGGCGTCATCCTCGTCGGCTACGCGCTGTCACTGTACCTGCGCGCGCGCCGCAGCCTTCGCCCGTAACTCCGCACGCGCCTCCGGCAGCCGGTCGTGTCCATCCGGAACCTGCGTCGCCCAGAGATTGAGGGCTTCGTCCGCCGCCCCATGATCGCCGGCATCGTAGAGCGCCTGGGCGTTGTGCCACAACGCCGTGGCGCCGCCGCCCGCGGCGTACGCGCGGGCGAACCGCGCCGCCGCTTCGGGAAAGTGGCCGGTCCGCTGATACAGCGTGCCCGCGGCCATCGCGGCATCGGCGCGCTCCTCGAGCGCTAGCGCCTGTTCGAAGGCGCCGAGCGCCTCGTCTTGCCGGAACACCATCTGCAGCGCTTCGCCGAGGAGCATCCACGCGTCGGCATGATCGGGAAAGCGCACGCTGGCGGCGCGCGCCGCCTCGACGGCCCCCCAGCGATCGTCGAGCGCACGGGAGAGATGCACGAGTGCGGGATACGTATCGGCAAACCCGGGTGCGAATTTGCACCCGAGCTTCAGCCAGGCGAGCGCGCGGCGCGGCGCGTGTCGTTGCGCAGCGGCGGCGCGGCGTGCGCAGAACCGACCGAGTGCGGCCCGAACTGAGCGAAACATTGGTTGATAATGGGTTGTGCCATGGTGAGATTGCAACGCCGGGGGGGGGCGGAGGCGAATGACAGCAGTCGGATCGCTACAGGGGCGCCGCATCGTGGTCACGCGCGCGCGTGAGCAGGCCGGCGACCTGGTGCGGGCGCTGCGAGAACACGGCGCCGAAGCGGTGATCGCTCCCGTCATTCGCATTCAGCCGCTGGATAACCTCGGCGCGCTGCGCGCGGCGCTCACCGGCCTGTCCGCCTACCGCTGGGTCGTGTTCACGAGCCAGAACGCCGTGCAAATCGTGTTCGACCGCCTCGTCGCGTGGGGCCTGACGCCACGCGTCTTTTCGTCCACCGCCGTCGCCGCCATCGGAACCGCGACCGCCGACGCGCTCACTGTGCGAGGCGTCGTCCCGGCTGTGATTCCCGCCGAATTCGTCGCGGAGGCGCTGGCAGAGGCGCTCATCCAGCGCAGCGGGTCAGTCGCGGGCGCGCGCGTGCTCATCCCCGCCGCCGAGGATGCGCGCGATATCCTCGCCGCCAGCCTTAAGGGGCATGGCGCAACGGTCGAGAGCATCGCGGTGTACCGGACCGTGCCGGTCCAGGACGACCTCAGCGGGCTGGCGAAGGACATCAGCCGCGGCCGCATCGACGCAGTCACGTTCACGTCGTCATCGACCGTCCGCAGTTTCGTGGAGCTGGTGGGGCGTCCCGCCGCAACCTCCGGGCGGTTCGTCGCCGCGACCATCGGTCCGATCACGGCCGACACGGCGCGGGAGCTGGGCATCTGCGAGATCATCGAAGCCGAGCCGCACACAGTCCCGGGTCTCGTAGAGTCGCTGGCGAGGCGGTTCGGATGAAGCTGGGCACGCGGGGCAGCCAGCTGGCAACGTGGCAGGCCGAATGGGTCCGGGATCGTCTGGCCGCCCAGGGTGTGCGCGCGGAAATCGTGATCATCAAAACACGCGGTGATGCGGAAGTCGACCGGCCGCTCCACGAGCTCGAAGGGAAGGGGTTTTTCACCAAGGAGATCGAGGAGGCGCTGCTCGACGGCCGCATCGATGTGGCCGTGCACTCGCTCAAGGATCTGCCCACCACGTTGCCCGCGGGGTTGGCGCTGGGCGCGATCCCGGCGCGACACGATCCGCGCGAGGCGCTCGTCACCGTTCGGTCGCTGTCCGATCTCCCCGCCGGCGCGCGGGTCGGCACGTCCAGCCTGCGGCGCATCGCCCAGGTTCGGTTTCTGCGCCCGGATCTCGAGGTCGTGCCGCTGCGCGGCAACGTGCCTACGCGTGTTCGCAAGGTGGAAACCCACGACGGCCTGGATGCGGCGCTGCTCGCGATTGCCGGACTCGAGCGACTGGGTCTGGGCGGGAAAGGCGCGGTGATCGACCCGTTCGACGTGATGCCCGCGCCGGGCCAGGGCGCCCTCGGTATCGAGATTCGGGACAACGACAAGGCGACACGGAAGGCCTTGCAGCCCTTGCATGACGCGGCGAGCGCGGCGGCGGTGAGCGCGGAGCGCGCACTGCTGGCCGCACTCGGTGGAGGGTGCCAAGCGCCGGTGGCGGCGTGGGTGGACACCCGGGAAACGGGAAACGGGAAACGTCTATACGGTCGTGTCACGGAACGTGACGGTAGCGTGCAGCTGACTGCGTCCGCCGATCTCGATCCGAAACGCCCCGAGGCTGCTGGTGAAGCTGTCGCGCGCTTGCTCGAGAGCGAAGGCGCCGCGAGCTTACTCGCCCGATGAGCTCAGCCCAGTTCCCGATTCGACGTATGCGGCGCCTGCGCCGCACCGCCGCACTCCGCCGCCTCGTGGCGGAGACGCATGTCGTTCCTTCGCAGCTGGTGTGGCCCCAATTCGTCGTGCACGGCGAAGGAGTGCGCCGCCCCATCGCCGCCCTGCCGGGCGTCGCGCAGCTCTCCGTCGATCAGCTGGTGAAAGATGCCGAGCGCGCCGCGGCGCTCGGATTGGGCGGCGTCATCCTGTTCGGGATTCCGGCGACGAAGGACGCGACCGGCTCGGAGGCTTACGACGATCAGGGCATCGTCCAGCAGGCGATTCGCGCGGTAAAGCGCTCGGTCCCCGATCTGGTCGTCATCGGGGACGTCTGCCTGTGCGAGTACACCGACCACGGCCATTGCGGCGTGATCTCGGGCGGCGACGTGGACAATGATTCGTCCGTGTACCTGTTGGGGAAGACCGCCGTCATGCAGGCGCGCGCCGGCGCGGACCTGGTGGCGCCCAGCGACATGATGGACGGCCGCGTCGCCGGCATCCGCAAGGCGCTCGATGCAGGCGGATTTGCGCACGTGCCGATCATGTCGTACGCGGCGAAGTTCGCGTCCGCGTTCTATGGGCCGTTTCGCGAGGCGGCCGGCTCGACGCCGCAATTCGGCGATCGCCAGACGTATCAGCTGGCGGTGGCGAACAGCGACGAAGCGATGAAGGAGATCCAGCTCGATCTCGACGAGGGCGCCGACATCGTGATGGTGAAACCGGCGGGACCGTGTTTGGATCTCATCCGGCGCGCCAAGGACCGCTTCGGCTCGCCGCTCGGCGCGTATCAGGTGAGCGGCGAGTACGCGATGATCAAAGCGGCCGCGGAGCGGGGCATGCTCGACGAGTCACGCGCGATGTGGGAGTCGGTGACCGCGATTCGGCGGGCCGGCGCGGATATCATCCTGACGTACTTTGCGCCGACCCTCGCAGAACAATTGTAGGGCGCAGCATGCTGCGCCCCTACGTCACTACCGCAAATCCGTCGTGCCCGGCGGTAGCAGCAGATACCGCCATAATCCCGCAGCTGCTGCTGCACCGACCAGCGGACCAATCCAGTAAACGGCCTGCGCGTGCCAGTCCCACGCGACCAGCGCCGGACCAAATGCGCGCGCGGGATTCATCACGGCGCCGGTGAGCGCTCCGCCGCCACCCAGCGCGCACACCAGCACCACCAGACCGATCGCGAATCCAGCGACGCGCTGCGCCTGGGACGACACGACCGTGCCGTAGACCGCGCTGACGAGGAAGAATGTGAACAGCGCCTCCAGTGCCACCGCCGCCCAGAATCCCATCGATCCCGACACCGTGGGGGTGCCCAGCGACGTCATGCGTACCGCGCCGGCGGGAAAGGTCGCCTTGATGAGCAGCGCGCCCACGACCCCGCCGAGGAGCTGCGCGAGCACATACTTGCCCAGCGTCCACGCGTCGATCTGTTTGCCGAGCCACAAGGAGAAGGTCACCGCCGGGTTGATGTGGCCACCCGAGATGGGCAGCATGATCGTGACGATGACAGCGAGTCCGACGCCATGGGCGATGGCGATGCCCAAGCCGGCGCTCGGGCTCATGTTCGCGATGACGCTGCCTGCCCCGACGAGAACGAAGAGCGCGGTACCGATGAATTCCGCTGCAGGAGCCCGGAGAGTCCGGTAGTTCACGTGTGACCTCGGGTTGAAAGCCGGGCCAATCTACCGGTTGCCGCTGTCGGGCCGCAACACCAGCGCGGCGTTGATTCCTCCAAAACCGAACGAGTTTGAAACGACGGCCTCGGGAGAAGCCGTCCGGCCGCCTCCCCCCCCGACCCCGGGGAGACAATCCAGGTCGCACCGCGGATCGGGGCGCTCGAGGTTGATGGTGGGAGGGAGCCAGCCGCGCGACAGGGCGAGCGCACAGATCGCCGCCTCGATGGCACCGCTCGCGCCGAGCGCGTGGCCGTAGTAGCCCTTCGTCCCGCTCACCGTCAGCCGGTAGGCGTGATCGCCGAACACCTGCTTGATCGCCGACGTCTCCGTGGGATCGTTGAGCGGCGTGGACGAGCCGTGGGCGTTGATGTAACCGATGTCGGTCGGCGCGACCTCGCCGTCGGCGAGCGCGAGCCGGATAGCCCGGGCGGCTTGCCGGCCGTCCGGCCGCGGCGCGGTCATGTGATAGGCGTCGTTGGTGTACGCGTGACCGACGACTTCGGCATAGATCCTGGCGCCCCGCGCGATCGCGCGGCTGCGCTCCTCGAGGACGAGGACGGCGGCGCCTTCGCCCATGACGAACCCGTCTCGGCTTGCGTCGAAGGGGCGTGACGCGCGGGCGGGATCGTCATTGCGCGTGCTCATAGCGCGGATGACGCTGAAGGCGGCGAACGTGAGCGGCGCGAGCGGCGCTTCGGCACCGCCGGCGAGCATGACATCCGCTCGGCCGTCGCGCACGACGTGGAACGCCTCGCCCACCGCAATCGTCCCCGACGCGCAGCTCATCGCGTTCGTCGCGTTGGGACCGGTGAACCCGAACTCGATCGCGATGTTGCAGCTCGCCGCGCCGCAGAACACCGCGAGCGCCAGCGATGGATCGAGCCCCCTCGGGCCTTCGGCGAGGTAGCGCGGCACCTGAGACTCGGCGAACGACACGCCACCCAACGCCGATCCCATCATCGCGCCCACGCGGTCGGGATCCTCCCTGTGCGGCGCCAGCTCGGCGTCAGCCAGAGCCAGACGCGCGCTGGTGACGGCCAGCTGCGAAAAGCGATCCAGACGCTTCGCGCGCTTGGTATCGAGATGATCTTGCGGCCGGAAATCGGGAATCTCCGCGGCCATACGGCTGCGGAACGGCGTCGGATCGAAGCGAGTCAGGGTTCGGACCGCCGACGTACGGGCCTGCAGTCCGGCCCATAATCCATCCGCTGCCGTACCGATCGGTGTGACGGCACCGACCCCCGTGACTACGACCCTACGCAAATCTCTCATGACGCTCCTTCGGCAGCGCGTTTGATTCCGGCCAGTGTCCGCGAGGCGATGCCGTGAATGAACACGGGACCAATGACGAGATTCGCGGCAAGGTGGCCGACCAGCGGCCAACGTGGACCATCCCACGTGTGCACGATCTCTACCTCCACGTCCCCTTCAGAACCTCCACCGACCTCCACCAACCTCCACGCCACCTGCATGCCTCGCGTGATACCCCGGACGTGACGGTATCGGATTTCGCCCGCCGGCCGGTCGACGGTCATTTCGGATACCCACCATGTCGGATACTTGAGGGCGCCGAAGGGGCGCCACGCGGCCATTTCGACCAGGCCGCCATCGAGGAAGCGGACCCAGCGGTAGTGCGGCAGGATCGCCGGCCAGTGCGCCACGCTGCTGGCGACGGCAAATACTCTGGCGAACGGCGCGTGCACGCGAATCCGATCGACGGTGCGCATCACCGGCTCAGGCCTGCGTACCCACCTCTATAGTAGAGAAGCGGCCGCCGGTCGGTGGCGTCGCCGCCGATCACGAGGCCAATGAACACCGTATGGTCGCCGCCGGGGACCGCGCTGCGCTTCTCGCACTCGATGTGCGCGACGACGCCTTCGATCACGGCGATGCCGCGCTCATTCTCGCGATAGCTCACGCCCAGGAACCGGTCCGGCTCCTCGCCGGCAAAGCGCCGCGACAACTCCTCCTGCTCGGCGGAGAGGATGTTGAGCACGAAGTGCGTGCCGCTTTCGAGCGCGGCGTGCATGTCGTGCGCCTTGTCCACCGAGACGAGAACGAGCGGCGGATCGAGCGAGATCGAAGCGACCGAACTCGCGGTCATCCCGATCGGCTGGCCTTTGAGTGACCGGGTGGTCAGCACCGTCACGCCCGTGGCGAAGCGGCCGAGCAACTGGCGGAACTGCGGCGGCTCGATGCCGCGTGAAGCATGGCCTGGAGCGCTCACAGGACCAATCCTGCCAGGACGCGGGGCGTCAACACGGCGCGCGCCGGAATACAGTTGCCGGTCGCGCGCACGAGCAGGTCGGCGAGCTCGGGTCGCCGCAGCATTCGTCCCACGACGCGCTCGATCAGCGCGGGCCAGCCCACCGCGATGCCGATCATCCGCTCGAGCAGCCATTTGCCCGTGAACTCGCGCCGCCGGTCGCGTGCGTACCTCCGCAGGCTCGCTCCCGTCGCGAGCGTATCGACAATTGCCGCCGCCGCGAGCTCGGCCCCGCGCAACGCGCTGTAGATCCCCTGGCCTGTGAAGGGATCGAAGAAGTCGGCCGCATCGCCGACGAGCAGAGCACCCCCCCCGCCGCCGATCGCTACCGGGCGGCGGGACCAGCGCGCGAAGGGACCGGTGGCCAACACCCGGCGCACCAGGCGGCGAGGATCGAATCGGCCTGCCAGCGCCGGAAAGCGATTCAGCTCGGCGAAAAAGCGATCGCCGCGGTGTGCCTCGGCGAACGGCACGACCAGCGCGACCGTCGTCACCCCCTCACCGATCGGGCCGAGGCCGACGTACCCGGGTCGCCCGACGTGCATCTCGCCGAGATCATCCACGCCCGGGACGTCGGCGACGTGCGCGGTGAACGCGATGCGCCGCGGTCCTGCGGTGTGCACCATGCCGAGCCGCCGCGCGACGACGGAGCGCAGCCCATCGGCGCCGACAACAACGCGAGCGCGAAACGTTTCCCGTGTCCCGTGTCCGGTGTCCCGCGCCACCACGCCACTCACCGCGCCACGCTCATACACGAGCTCTTCGACTTTGACACCCTGTCGAACTTCCACGCCCCTCGTCTGCGCGGCATTCAGGAGGATCGTGTCGAAGCGCGTCCGCGGGAGCGCGAAGCTGAACGTCTCGAAGCGGCCCACGACGCTCCTCCCGCTCGGTGCGACCACTTTCATGCCGGTCAGTCGTGCCGGTGATGCGGTGGCGACCGCGGCGAGGACATCCTTGCCCAGGCGCTCGAGCACGCGCGTCGATTCGGGACTCAGATACTCAGAGCAGGGTTTCTCGCGCGGGAAACGCGCGCGATCGAGCAGCAGCACACGCATTCCCGCGCGGGAAAGGAGCAGGGCAGTGGCCGATCCTGCCGGCCCAGCGCCGGCCACGACAACATCCCAGTGGCGGCTCATGCGATGAGTGCCGCGCAGGCGGCGCCCGAGAGCGTCGCTGCCAGATTCACGGCATCGTTATCCATCCACCGCACTTTCCCTTGTACTGTGGCACCGAGCATTGAGTCCACCAGCATGCCGACGATTCCGGCCACCACGATGGCAACGCCGCTACGGTGTCCCAGAAGGTAGGACAGCCCGGCAACAAGTCCCGCGCCCGCGATACCACCCGCCGTTCCGAGCACCGTGATACCCCCATCCGTGCCAGCGGGGACGCGGCGGCCACTAATGATGAGCCGTGGCGGCGTGCGCGAGCGGCTCCCGATTTCCGTGGCCCATGTGTCGGCATTCGCAGCGGCCAACGCGCCCGCGAACCACGTCCAGTTTCCTGCCAGCGCAGCGAGGGCCGCGATGCCGCCGTTCGCAATGACCTGTCGTTCGTTGCGTGCGGTGCCCCTGCGCGACAGGAGGGTCGAAAGAACGAAAAAGGCGAGGAGCAACACTATCCCTCGCCATCCGAATCCCCACAGCGTCGTTAGACCAACCGCGACCGCTGCGACCGCACCCCGCCGTGTCAGCCCCTTACCCCTAGCCCCCAATCCCCAATCCCCAGTTCACTCGCCGAACAACTCACGCAGCACGCGTTTCTTGAGCTCCGCCGGCGCTCCCTGGGTGCGGCATCGCGCGCGCAGGAACTTCAGGAACAACTCTTCGAAATCGTACTGCTCGCCGCAGGGCGGGCAGTCCTCCAAATGATCCCGGATCTCCCGCTCGAGCTCGGGCGTGAGCTCGCGGTCCAGGAATTCGTAGAGATGTTCGACGCACTCGCGACAATTCATGCGGGACTTCCTTTGATGTATCCCATCTCGACGGCGTAATCGTAGAGCTTGCCCTGCAGCAGCTGGCGCGCCCGGAACAGCCGCGACTTCACCGTACCAACGGGTATACCGAGAATGCCGGCGATCTCCTGATACGACATCCCTTCCACGTCGCTCAACACCAGCGTCTCACGAAACGCGACGGGCAGCTGGTCGATGGCTCGCAGCACCTGGTCATCCACGATGCGGTCGAAGAACGCGCCCTGTGGGTCCTCGTCCTGCACCTCCGGGAAGACGGCGTACGGCTCGATCTTGTCCAGGTCTACGGTTTCGGGATGCCGGGTGCGGCGGCGGTACTCGTTGATGAAGGCGTGCCGCAGTATGGTAAGCAGCCAGGCCTTGGCGTTGGTTCCTTTCTCATACTGGTCCCAGGCGCGATAGGCCTTGAGCATCGTCTCCTGCACCAGGTCGTCGGCGTCGGAGGGGTTGCCGCTGAGGCGAAGGGCGACCCGGTAGAGCACGTCCAGGTGCACCAGCGCCTCGCGCTCGAAACTCTCACGCTTCAGGTCAGGAGTTGCGTTCGTCATAGGTTTCCACAGAAGGCTCGTGAAGCATCGCGAGTTTCGCAATGGGGCGGCCTATAGTAGGTTTCGCGCTCCGTGGTGCACAGCATTGTCCCGCTCGCCGTCCTCGAGGCGGTCAAGAATCTCGATACCCCCGTCGAAGATGGGCTCACGGAGTTCGCTGACGAATTACTCGTCAAGCGCCTGGGTCTCTCCACCACCGTGCAGATGCAGCTGGCTGAGTTCGAGCAACTCGTGCGGAAAGACGCGCGGGTCGAGCCGTCGCACGTTGAAGCGCTGCTGCGGCTGGTGGGCCGGCGTCCGGACGCCGACCTCGTGTTCGCCGACGCGGGCAGGCGCGCCGCCCGCCGCGCCGTGAAGCGGATGTTCGCCCTGTCGCGGCTGTTCGGCCATGCCGCGGCGCGGCGCGCGGCGCGCGCGGTCCTCGGCGCCGAGCTGGGCTGGGAACAGCGCCTGCCCGTCGCGCGCGTCAGCGATCCGATCGCGATTCAGGCGACGCCGGACGGCGCTGCCTGCGGGTTCTACGGCGCCGGGCTCGTCGAGCTGCTCCGGCTGCTCGTCGGGTACGAGGGCGCGATGCTGCACGTCGCTTGCCGGGCGCGCGGCGGCCCGGGGTGTGAGTGGCGGGCCGCCGGGCCCGATCCGCGCCACCAATGACACTACTCGCGCAATTCGATTTTCCCGCCCTGCGCGAGCTGCTCGGCACGCTCGGCGCCGACGGCTGGCTGCTCTATGACTTCCACGGCATCAATCCCGCCGCGACCCGCGTTCTCGGCATCAAGGGCATGGGGACGCGCCGCTTTTTCGTGTTGTTGCCGCGTGAGGGCAAGCCGGTCGCGATCGCGCATCGCATCGAGCTGGCGTCCTTCGACGGATTCCCCGGCGAGGTTAGGGCCTACGCGGCGTGGCGCGAGCTGCACGACCAGCTGCGCGCGCTCGTCAGTGGGAAGACCGTCGCCATGGAGATTTCGCCTGCCGACGCGGTCCCGTATCTCGATCGCGTGCCGCATGGCGTCGTCGAGCTGATCGAGGGGTTCGGCGCGAAAGTCGTGTCGTCGGGGACGCTGATCACGCGCTTCGCGGCCCGGTGGTCGCCGAGCGAGCTCGAGGGACATCGCCGCGCCGCGGAGGCGATCGCGGAGATCGCGCTGACGACGCTGCGCTGGGCGGGCAGTGAGCTGGCCCGCGGTGCGGAGGTTCGCGAAACGGCGATGCAGGCGCGGGTGATGGAGGCGTTCGGGCGCGCCGGCCTCGTCACCGACCATCCACCGATCGCCGGATTTCAGGCGAACGCCGCGAATCCGCATTACGAGCCGCGCGCCGGCAGCGATCGGCGGCTCGCGGCGGGCGACGTGTTGCTGCTCGATCTCTGGGCCGGCGTAGCGCTGGGCACTGTGTTTGCGGATCAGACGTGGATGGGGTTCGCGGGACGGGAGCCGAGTGCTGACGTACGTCGTGCGTGGGGCGTCGTACGTGATGCCCGGGATGCAGCGGTGGCTCTGCTTCGCGAACGTTGGAAGAAGAAAGAAACAGTGACCGGCGCGGCGCTCGACGACGCGGCGCGCGGCGTGATTCGCGCGGCGGGGTTCGGAGACTACTTCGTGCATCGCACGGGACATTCGATCGACCGCGATCTGCACGGATCGGGACCACATCTCGACAACTTCGAGACCGCCGACGAACGGGCGCTGATTCCCGGCGTCGGGTTTTCGGTGGAGCCGGGTATTTACCTGCCGGGACGTTTCGGCATTCGCAGCGAGATCAACGTGTACGTGGGGGAGTCGGGCCCCGAGGTGACGCCGCGGCAGCCGCAGCAGGATCTGTTGCTGGTTTAAGCGCCGCGACAACCACCATCGCCCACACCCCGGCTCCTACCGCAGCGTGGGCACCCTGCAGCGCGCCCGGGAAACCAAGCTGGATCATCGTCGCCGCGATCGCGATCTGCAGGACGACGATCGCGAGTAATCCCGACGCGCGACGATCCGCCGATCGTACCAACCACCAGATCAGGTAACCGGCCAGCGTGTAGGCGAGCAGCCGGTGCGTCCAGTGAACCCAGGCGAGCGGACCAGCGGTGGGGATCAGTTGTCCGTTGCACAACGGAAACCCGCCGCACGACGCGATGGCCCCCAGGTTCGCCGTCAGCGCGCCGAACAGCACAGTAATGAAAGTGAGGCCGACGGGGATCCAGGAGCTAGGAGTCGGGATCCAGGGGGCGCGCGCCGCGGCGATGAGGCTCCCAAGCAGTAGCATCGCGGTCGCGAGATGCAGAATCACGAGGACTGGAGTCAGTCCCGTTTTTACTGTCACCGCGCCGAGCAGGACTTGGATGACGAGCAGTACACCGGCGGTGTACGCGGCGCGATGAGCAGGTAGGCGCAGACAGCCGCTACCCAGGCGAGTGTGACGAAGCTTTTGGGCATGGGTCGTACGATATGGCCGGGAATAGGTGCGTTTCAAGGCGCTGGAACTTTTAACATGAGGCCCCTTGCGAGACCCGCCACCTTGCGGCAGAATCCCTCTTGATGTTGCAGAACTGGCTGGTCCCGCCGGCCGCGCGCAGGAAGGCCGTCACCTCGTTCGCGCAGCCCAGTCGTGGGTCCTGAAAACCGCAGCAGAAGGAGGAAGTGTATGACCGACAATCGTTGGTTCGTTCGTTCCATTTTCACAATCGGGCTCGTCCTGCTCGGACTGGTTCCCGCCGTCGCGACTGCGCAGGAAGCGACGACGGTGTCCGGACAGGTGAAGTCCAGCCCCGGGGGCGCGCCGCTCGTCGGCGCGATCGTCAGTATCCCCTCGCTGCGCGTGAATGCCACCTCGGGTAACGACGGCAAGTATCGCCTCGTGCTTCCCGCGGGCAGCACCGGCGCGGTGCAGCTGACCGCGCGCCGCATCGGGTATACGACGAACACGGTGCCGCTCACGCTCACCGGCGCTTCCGTCGAGCAAGACATCACGCTCGCGGAAGGGGCCATCGAGCTGACACAGGTCGTCGTCACGGCGCTCGGCATCGAGCGCGAGCAGCGGAGTCTTTCGTACGCCGCGCAGACCGTTTCCGGCGAACGCTTGTCCGATGTGCCGACCCAGAACGTGGTGTCGTCGCTCGGCGGCAAAGTCGCCGGTGTCCAGGTCACGAACTCGTCGAACCCGTTCGGCTCGGCGCGCATCGTGGTCCGCGGCTCGAGCTCGATTCTGGGTCAGAACCAGCCGTTGATCATCGTCGACGGCATTCCCATCGACAACTCGGCCGCGTCGAACTCGGGTTACGGCGGCGGCTCCCTGGGCGGCTACGACGTCGGGAACGCCGCAGCGGACCTCAGCGCGGACAACGTTGCGTCGGTGACCGTGCTGAAGGGCCCGAACGCCGCGGCGCTGTACGGGTCGCGCGCGGCCAACGGCGCGATCGTGTACACGACGAAGAGCGGCAAGGGTGCCCCGCAGCAGGGCTTCGGCGTCACCGCGACGTTCGGCGCGAATATGGAAGCGCCGCTGCGGCTGCCGGACTATCAGAACCAATACGGCCAGGGCTTCTCCGGCGCGTTTGACTTCGTCGACGGCAACGGCGGTGGGACGAACGACGAGGCCGACGAAAGCTGGGGGCCGAAGCTCGATGGTCGTACGACCGGTTGCGACCGGAACGGACCCCGGCCGGGCATTGGCAAGCCACAGAATTATGACACCACGAAGCCCTGCAACCAGTTCTTCGGGGCGGGCCCGTGGCAGGCGCACCCGAACAACGTGCGCGACTTCTGGCAAACGGGTCTCATCATCAACGCGAACATCGCCGTGGCGCGCAGCAGCGACCGCAGCAACGTCCGCTTGTCGGTCGGGCGCACGAATGAAAGCGGCATGTATCCGAACAACACGAACAACCGCACCGATATCGCGCTCTCCGGCGGGACGCAGGTCTCCGATCACTGGAGCGCCGAGGCGTCGGTGAACTACATCCGGGACGGCATGCAGAACCAGCCGGCCCAGGCGTACGAAGAGATCGATCCGATGCAGGGCTTCATCTGGTTCGGGCGCCAGGTGGACGTCAGCATGCTGAAGAACAATATCTTCCGCGATCCGGCTGACCCGTTCACGCAGCAGATCCTGGTTGGTAATCCGAATCTGCGTAGGGACGCGCCCATCCCGTACAGCTGGAACTACAGCTATCACCCCAGCCCGTACTGGATGACGAACGTCAAACAGACCGACTACTCACGCAACCGCGGGCTCGGCCATGCGGCCGTCACATACAAGTTGAACGACTGGATCAGCGTGACGGGTCGGACGGGACGTGACTGGTACCAGAATCAGTTCCGGGCCAACTACCCGGTCAACGACATCTCGCCGTTCAGTCAAGGCGGGCTGTTGGATGTCGGCGAGACGAGAAGTGAAACGAACAACGACTTCCTCATTACAGCGAACCGGCAGCTGACGCCAACGCTCGCCCTGACTGTGAACGCGGGCGGCAACCAGCGGATCAACGACTTCAACACCAACGTTGGCCAGGTGAACAAGCTCGCGGTTCCCGGGGTCTATAACCTGGCGAACTCGGACGGATCACCGTTTACGGCACTTGTGCTGAGCCACAAGAAGGTCAATTCGCTGTACGGCTCCGCCAATTTCAGTTTCAAGGACTGGCTCAACCTCGATGTCACCGGCCGCAACGACTGGTCGTCGACGCTGCCGAAGGGCGGCAACTCGATCTTCTATCCCTCGATCGGCGCGGCGCTCGTCTTCACGGACGCGCTGCACATGCAGAGCAGCTGGCTGTCGTATGGCAAGCTGCGGGCGAGCTGGACGCGTGTGGGTAACGACACCGATCCCTACCAGCTCGCGGCCGTGTACGGTGCCGGCACAGCGTGGGCCGGCTCGCCCAGCTTCACCGCGCCTGACCGGCTTACGAATCCCCTGCTGAAGCCCGAGCAGACGACGGGGCAGGAAATCGGGGCCGATCTTGGTTTCTTCCGGGATAAACTGATTTTGAACGCGACGGTCTATCAGAAGAACACGACCGATCAGATTCTGCCGGTTTCGATCTCCGGGGCGACGGGCTATACCAGCGCGGTCGTGAACTCCGGCGAAGTTCGTAACCGCGGCATCGAGCTCGCGGCGACAATGACGCCGATCGAGCGGCCGGACTTCCGCTGGAACGTGGTCGTGAACTGGTCGAAGAACAGCAACAGGGTCTTGTCACTCTACGGCGGCGTGTCGCGCATCGTCGTTGGGTCGTACTGGAACGTGAACGTGACGGCCGATTCGGGAGAGCCGTACGGCAACCTGGTCGGCTACAGGTGGCAGCGCGACACGGCGGGCCACATCATCGTCGGCGCGAACGGCCGGCCGCTTCAGGATGCGACCCAGCGGGTGCTCGGGAATTACAACCCGCACTGGGTGGGGGGCATCAGCAACACGATCAGCTACAAGCGCATGAGCTTCTCGTTCTCGTTCGATGGACAGGTGGGCGGCCAGGTGTACTCGGTGACGAAGTGGTTCGGCCAGTACTCCGGCGTGCTCGCGAGCACGTTGGCCGGGCGTGAGGTCGACTGGAACAATCCGGGTTATATCGTTCCGAACGCCGTGTACGCAAACGGTCAGCCCGACACGACACACGTGCTGGCACAGAACTACTGGCACAACACGTTTAACGCCCAGGAGCCCGGCATCGTCGACGCAACGTTCTTCAAGCTGCGCGAAGCTCGCCTGGCCGTGGCGCTCCCCACGAATGTCGCGCGCTTCCTCGGCTTCTCGGACGCGACTGTGGCCATCGTTGGGCGCAACCTGCTCCTGTTCGCCAAACAACCGACCATCGATCCCGAGACCGCGTTCGACACGAGTAATCGCCAGGGTGTCGAGAACGGCCAGCTGCCGACCGCGCGCAGCATTGGCTTCACCATGTCCGTGCGGCCGTAGCCGCTCTAGGAGAGAAAACCATGCGATACAAAATCCTGAGCGTCTTCGCCGCGCTGGCTGCGATTAGTGCGTGCGGCGATTTGACGTCGATCAACAAAAACCCGAACGGCCCGGAGGACGCGCCGCCGACGTCGATCCTGCCGAATGTCATTCAGACGTTGGCAGGCACCGTCGACGGCGTGACGAGTCTGAATATCCGGGGCGGTGGGCTCTGGGTGCAGTACTACTCGGAAATCCAGTACCGCGACGAAGACAAATTTGTGGTGCGATCCGGCACGAGCGGCGGATGGGGCATGTATAACGGCGTCCTGGAGGACGTCCAGCGCATCATCCAGAAGGGCCAAGCATCCAGTGTCCCGAACTGGTCAGCCGTCGGCCGGATCTTGAAGGCGTATACCTTCAGCGTGATGACCGACGCCATGGGCGACCTGCCCTACACGGAGGCGCTGAAGGGCGATACCATCCTGCATCCGGCGTACGATACGCAGCAGACGATCTACGACAGCCTGTTCGCGAACCTCGCGCTGGCGAATTCCGAATTCGATTTCTCGGGATCTGCCACGGGCTTCTCGAGTGGCGATCTGCTTTACGATGGCGACCTGGCCAAGTGGCAGAAATTCGCCAACTCGCTGCGTCTTCGGCTAGCGATACATCTGTCGAATGCGAATCAGGTGCAGGCGCAAAGCGAGGCGGCTGCCGCCGTCGCGGCGGCTGGCGGGTTGTTCACGAGCAATGCCGATAACGCTCAGCTCATGTATCTCGCAAGCTCGCCCAATCAGAACCCGATCTATGGGGACGCCCACATCGGCAACCGCGACGACTACGGGCTGAGCAGGTCGTTCGTTGATACGTTGAACAGCTGGAACGATCCGCGCCTGCCGGTCTATGCGCAGCTCCCGCCTGCCGATACGGTTCCGCCATTCGTCTATCGCGGTTTGCCGAACGGGCTCCTCGACGGCGAGAAGATCGATACCCTCGATGCGCTGAAGTACATCTCGCGTATCGGGGCGCTCTGGCGCGAGACGCCGGCTGCGCCGCTCGAGTTGCTGACGTACTCGGAGGTCCTGTTCCTCCAGGCCGAGGCGGCGGAGCGTGGCTGGATTCCCGGCGGGACCGCAGCGGCCGCCACGTTCTATACCGACGCGATCACGGCATCGATGCAGCAGTACGGCGTCGCCGCTGCGGACATCGCCACGTACGAAGCGCAAGGGAAGGTGGCGTACGATTCCGCGTACGATTCCAACGGCATTCCCCTTGGAGCGACTCTAGCCGGACACCTGCAACAGATCGCGTTTCAGAAGTGGCTTTCGATGTACATGCAGGGCCCGGAAGCATGGACTGAGTGGCGGCGTAGACTCGTGCCCACGATCGTTGCCGGCTGCCACGCGGTCTTCGACCAGCTCCCCGAGCGTCTGCCCTACGACGATAACGAGGGGGTCCTGAACAAGGCGAACTTGGATGCGGCTGTCGCATCCCAGGGCTTTGGCGCGGGCAATAACCTCACCAAGCCGCTGTGGTTCACAGGACGGACGACGAGCCCAACGGCTCCAGCACCGGCCTACTGTCCACCAGGATCCAGATGAATTAGTCGATCGGTTGTCACAATGCCCCCGGGGAGCCATCCCCGGGGGTTTCTGTTTCAGGTGCTGTCGGCGGCGGTGTCTGCGCGAGCGAGGAAAATGAGGATGAGGCCGTGTCCGCTGCTGGGATAGCCAGGGCGTGACGTCATACCCATCGGATACACCTCGATTCGCTCCGTCGAGACCGCCTGAATCGTGACGAGGGGGCAGGTATCGGTAGTGCGGGTCCCATCCACATAGACATCGGGATTGTTTGTGCCTTCGACGCTGTCCTTGCCGCGCATCTCGAGCAGCGGACAGCGGGTGTACTGTGTCCAACCGGCAATGCGGAGCTGCGGCATCTGGTGTCGGATCGCGTCCAGGACCGTCCGGCCCGGGTCCGCCGAGAGGGCGCGCCCACTGATGACGAGACTGCCAGTGGTGGTTCGGGATAACGGCCTGCCACCGGGCTCCGTCGTGCGGTCGAAGGATTTTCCTGTTTTACAGCCCAGGGCGAGAGCGGAGAGCGCGACAACGTGCGGAAGCGAACGGAAGTGCGGCATGGACGATACCTCCAGGTGAGCCGAATTCGGCCCTCTCGGGAGTATGGCCCCGGGGCAGGCGGTGTCAAGATACCCGGGCTGAGAGCCCGGGTTCGGCATTGTGTGCGCTCTGTAAGAGTGCACGTGGAGCCGAGCGCGCCCTCTCAGGGCGCGCAAAAATCGAACGCACTGCGCTCAATTGGTTGGACCGATCTGCGAAGTCAAAGCACTGTTCGAGCCATGCCGGTGCGGATCTACGGTCTGCTGACTTGGACGACGCTGCGAAGACCGCCACTCATCCATCCACGGGTAGCCGAGTTTCTCAGTCGCGTTCTCCCGGAGATCGCTCGCCGCCACGACGCGAGAATCGTGGAAATCGGGATCGTGCGAAACCACGTTCATATCATCGTCGAGCTCTCGCCCCGCCCGGACCTGCCTCGGCTAGTCCAAGGTCTAAAAGGCGACAGCGCCCGCATTGCCAATCGAGACGGGTATATGCCGCGGGCACGGCTCCAATGGGCGGCTGGCTATGATTTCCGGTCTCTCGGCGTGCGCGATCTGCAACGAGCGATTGCGTACGTGCGGAACCAAGCTCAGCGACATCCGGAGCTCGCGATTCGCTGGGGCGAGCGGCTGATCCGCCGGCTCGGTCTGTGGAGCGCCGTTGCGGTGCTGGTGGGCTCGACGATCGGCAGCGGCATCTTCCGCACGCCGGCGCGTATCGCCGTGTACGTGCCTGCTCCGGTTCCGATGTTCGGCGTCTGGGTGCTCGGGGGGCTGCTCGCGCTGTGCGGTGCGCTCACCTATGCCGAGCTCGCGGCGCTGTACCCGCGCTCGGGCGGCGTCTACGTCTACATCCGCGAAGGCTTCGGGCGGCTGCCGGCGTTCCTGTTCGGGTGGACCGAGCTCTTGCTGATCCGGGCGTCGGCGCTCGGGGCGATCGCCACACCGTTCGCGGAATACCTGCTCCGCTCACTCGGATACGATCCGAAGATCGAGCCCAATGCCACGTACGTCCACTACGTCGCGGCCGGGGCGATCGTCCTCACGGCATCCGTCAATTACGTGGGCGTGCGCTGGAGCTCACTCGTCCTCAACCTCACGACGGGGGCGAAGTACGGCGCGCTCATGCTGCTCGTGCTGTTGGCGTTTGCGATCGGGCAAGGAGATTTCGGTCATTTCAGCCAGGCAGCTGGCAGCGTCCAACCGGCATCGTTTGGGCTGGCGCTCGTCTCGGTCCTCTGGGCGTACGACGGCTGGGGAGACCTCTCGTTCGTAGGCGGCGAGGTGCGCGACCCCGAGCGCAACCTGCCGCGGGCGCTGGTATTAGGGACGCTCAGCGTGATCGCGATCTACCTGCTGGCGAACGCCGCGTACCTCTATCTCATTCCGATCGCCCAGATGGGGCATTCGCCCCTGGTCGCGGCGGACGCGGCGCAGCTGATCGTGGGGCAGCTCGGCGTGGGCCTCGTGGCCGTGCTGGTGATGCTCGCCACGTTCAGCACGTTGGTGGGGTCGATCCTCACCTCGCCGCGCATCTTCTTCGCGATGGCGGACGACGGCCTGCTGTTCCGCCAGGTGGCGCGCGTGCATCCGCGCTTCCACACGCCGTCGGTCTCGATCGTCGTGACCGGAGCCCTCGGCGTAGTGTGGGTGCTGCTGCTCAACTTCGATCAGCTGGCCGATCAGTTCGTGGTCGCGATTTTCCCCTTCTATGCGCTCGCGGCAGCTGCCGTCCTCGCGCTGCGGCGGCGCCAGCCTGACCGGCCCCGGCCGGTCAAAGTGCTCGGATACCCGGTCGTGCCGCTGCTGTTCATCCTCGCCACCTTCCTCATCTTGGGGAATGCCCTCCGCGAGCATCCCGGATCCACCGGACTGGCGTTCGGCGGCATCCTGCTCGGCGTGCCGGTCTACTTCGCGTGGCAGCGCTGGCAACGCCGCGGGGCGGCCGCGATTTCCGGTCGTTAAAACAGTAGGGGCGCAGCATGCTGCGCCCCTACTGTTTCCGCGCATCGGCCGTCCGACCGTCCGACCGTCAGGCCGTCCGACCGTTACCAGTTGAACATGTACCGCACGCCGAGCTGCATCCGCCAGACGTCGAGCGTACTCACGTTCTTCTGGAATGATCGCGAAATCAAACTATGACCCACGTTTGCGAGTGTGTAGGTTGGTGCGCCGAAGGCGTCCACTCCGGACGAGGTCAGCGGCCGCGTTGTCACAAACCCTTGTGAGACACCCCAGTTGCTGCTGAGCAAGTTGCTGAAGTTGAAAATGTCCAAGCGAATCTGCAGACTGTTCCCCTTGCCGCCGATGTTCCGGCTCACATCCTGTGAGACACTGAGATCCGCGCGAGCCACCATCGGTAGGAATATCGCGTTCCGCTGCGCGTACTCGCCGCGATGGTTCTTGAGGTAGGGGTCTTGGTTAATGAACCCTTCCCATGCCGCAACCTGCTCCGCGGGCGTCCACACAGCGGTGTCCGCGGGGGTGGGGCTGAATCGCACAAACTTCCTGACAAAGTTCATCTCGCCTGTGTTGCGCGGGATGTAGATCAAATCATTGCCCGACGCTCCATCCCCATTCATGTCGCCGTTGAAGGCGTAGCTGCCGTTGCCCGGGCTGCGGTCCTCGAAGTACACGCTGATGCTCGTCGGCCCGATCCGGAGGAAATCGCGCGAGTAGCTCACGGCGGCGAAGACCCGGTGGCCCGGGGAGAATTGCGAGTACCCGGCTACCGGATTGTTTGGGTCGATCGCGATCGGGTTACCGAACCATGAGCCCGACGCAATCGAGCCGGCATCCACCGTGTTCTTGCTCCTGCCATAGCTATATCCGACCTTGACGAACAGGCCGCCCTGGAATGCACGCTCGAGCGACGCCGCGACGTTCCACGAGTGCCCGATTCCTTGATTCGTTAGGACGGTTGCGTCGCTGACGCTTCCGTAGATGCGGTTCGAGTTCGGTAACCAGCGAGGGCGACCATCCGGACCGCTGAATGAGGTCTGCGGCGCCGGTAGATTCGCGTTGATATAGGCAATCCCGTTCACGTCCTTCGAGTAGAGATACTCGGCCGTGCCCGTCAGGTCCCAGGGCAGCTTCTGGTCGATTGCGAGATTACTGCGCCAGAGCTGCGGGAACTTAAAGTTGGGATCGGTGAGGGCAAGGTTGAATTGCGCCGCCGGTCCGCCCTTGATCAGAGAATCGGCCGGCCTGTAGTGATTCGGATCAGGATTAAAGGGATACGCCGTGGTATTGGTCGCCGAGATGAAACCGGTGAGCACCCCCGTGTTCCCGATCTGGTTCGAGATCCACACATACGCGGGACGGCCGGTGAATATGCCGGTGCCGCCGCGAATCTGCGTGTTGTGCTGGCCACCCACATCGTAGTTGAAGCCTACACGCGGCGAGAACAGCGGGTTGACCCCCGGCAGTGCGCCGCTGTTGTAATGGATCGGCGCGCCGCTCGCATCGCGGAACGTCATCGTGTCTGCGACCCGGTTGTCATACGCAGTGTTCTTGAATTTCGGGACATCCACGCGCAATCCGCCGGTGATCGTGAGATTGGGACCAGGCTTCCATTCATCCTGCAGGTACGCGCCAGCATACAGAACATCGAGCGGCTGAACCGGCTCCGTCTGCCCCGCGATGTTCGAGTAGCGATACTGAAACTGTCGCATCGTGACCGGCGACGTCGTGCGTGCCGGATTCGCGAGGAAACTGTCAGCGGCGGCGTAGAAGTCCGCCAGCGAATTGAAGACGTAAATACTTTGCGCGCCGGGGAAGAATACGTTCGTCGAGTGATACTTCTCCACGCTCACCCCGAACGTCACCGAATGTTTCGGGAGATAGAACGTAAAGTTGTCCTGGAACTGATAGCTATGGTAGAACAGCTTGTTCTTCGGGGTAAACGGCTCGAACCCGAAAGTGGTGTAGGGCTGGCCGCCCTGAAGAATCTCAACTTCAGGGAAGTACGGCCCGTCGACATTCTTCCGGCTCTCGTTGCTGGTGTTGTATCCGAGGATCAGGTTGTTGGACTTGTTACGTCCCAGCGTCGAGTTCCATTCGCCGACGATCGAGCGAAGGTTTTCCAGAATGCCGTAATTCGAGTTCGCGAAGTTCAACGCATTCAGATTGCTCCTGCGGTTCCCGAACCCGAGCGAGTTCGAGTTGGAGACGAGCACGTCGGTGGTCGAATTCAACAGTGTATAGCGCAGGTTGAACTTGTTGTGCTCGTTCAGGTTGTAATCGAGCCGCGCCAGAAAGCGTTCTGATGGGGTCTTGAAGTCGTATCCCTGGTACGGACCGGTGGCATAGTTGAAGCCGTTCGTCAGGAAGCGGCTGAGGGAGTCGAGGTCTGATGCCAGCACGCGCGTCACGTTTGAGCCTGTATCCGCAGGACCCGTGGATGCCCGGAAGGTCGTTCCCGGGTTCGTTTGACCGTCGTTCTCGTAATTCCCGAAGAAGAAGAGCTTGTTGCGAACGATTGGTCCGCCGATGGACCCGCTGATGTTGTGGTATTTGAAAGTGCCGGGGTTGAACTTGTTTGGTCCTGCCTGCGTGCCGACGAACGAGTTGTCACGAGTATTGTAGAACAGCGTACCACTGAAATCGTTCGTGCCGCTCCTCGTCACCATGTTGATCCCGGCCCCGACGAAATTGCCCTGCCGCACGTCATAGGGCGCGACGTTTACCTGCACCTGCTCGAGCGCATCCAGTGAGATCGGTGCGACGTTGGTGCGATCGCCGGGTTCGCCCCCCAAACCGAACGAATTGTTGAAGTACGATCCGTCCACCGTCATGTTGTTCAATCGGTTGTCCTGACCGGCGAACGAAACGAACGAGAGTGCACCCGACGATGT
>WNFR01002472.1_pt1 | contig 46602 bp, 42 predicted proteins | sample 5400221 | NCBI WGS metagenome assembly WNFR01 (sample SAMN13153357, study PRJNA577476) | soil metagenome | isolation source: 40 cm soil under Madrone tree | place: USA:California | collected 2016-06-14 | reverse complement strand
CGTCATCCCAGAGTCATCGATTCGGCTTATCTGGACGCGAATGCCGATGCCGGTTCTTGCCGCATGCGCCTTTGGCGCTATTGCCGCTATTCTACACATGGCGAGCATCGCCACCGTCATACACCGCATCCGCCGCTCCCGCATAAAACCGACCGAAGCCGAAACGGCCGAGGGCGTCTCGATCGTTCGCCCGGTCTGCGGTCTGGAGAATTTCAGTAAAGAGACATTGTCGTCGGCGTTCCGTCTGGAACATCCGAATTACGAGATTTTGTTCTGCGCCGCACAGCCCGCGGATCCCGTCCTGCCCCTCGTGCGGCGCTTGATCGAACTCAATCCGGATGTACCGGCACGACTGCTGATCGGAAACGAACACGTCAGCGCCAATCCCAAGCTTAACAATGTCATCAAGGGATGGCTTGCCGCCTCCCATCCCTGGATCGTCATGGCCGACAGCAATGTTTTGACGCCGCCCGAGCCTGCTCGCAACCTGGCGCGCGGATACGGGCCTCGTGTCATCGCCCGCGGTCGGTTGCACGCCGGCCAACATCTGGGCCGAGCTCGAATGTGCTTTCCTCAACACCTATCAGGTGCGCTGGCAATGTTTTGCCGACAGCATCGGTATGGGCTTTGCGCAAGGCAAGACGATGCTGTTTCGCCGGGCCCTGCTCGAGCGAGCCGGCGGCATTCGCGCGCTCGCGCTCGAAATTGCAGAGGACGCCGCAGCCACCAAGCTCGTTCGAAAGAACGATTTGCGCGTGCGCGTAGTCGATCGGCCATTCCCGCAGCCGCTCGGCCACCGCACCGCAGCCGAGGTTTGGCGGCGACAACTGCGCTGGGCGCGGCTTCGACGCGACACGTTCAGGTTTTACTTCGTTCCGGAAATCGCGGCAGGCGGCATCCCCCCGCTCGCGGCCTGTGCAATCTTCGCGGCTTCCACGGATTGGCCGGTGGCGGGCGCGCTGACCGCCTTCGGCGCAATCTGGTATGGCGCCGAGGCCGCTCTGGCTTACGCAGCCGGCTGGCATCTGTCTTGGCGATCGCCGTTCCTGTGGTTATTGCGCGATCTTTTGCTCCCGATCCTGTGGTCAGCAAGGTGGCTCGGGAACGATTTCGTCTGGCGCGGCCATCCGATGCGCGTCCTCGACCGCAGCTCGGCCGCGTAACCCTCATTAGCACTAAGGGGCGTGCCGGCGCCGCACGCCTGGCCGAAACGGGGTTGACGCCGCTCGGTGGCGCCGCCATTGCACTTGTCCATGAGCAAGCTTCCGAATTTCATCCTGTTCATCACCGACCAGCAGCGCGCCGATTTCCTCGGCTGCTACGGGCATCCCGTGCTGCGCACGCCGCAAATCGATTCGATCGCGGCGAAGGGCACGATGTTCACTCGCTTCTACGTGGCAAGTCCGGTGTGCATGCCCAACCGCGCGAGCCTGATGACGGGACGGATGCCATCGGTGCACGGCGTGCGCAGCAACGGCATTCCGCTGCCGATGCAGGCAGTCACCTTCGTCGAGCTGTTGCGCCATGCAGGGTACCGCACCGCGCTGATCGGCAAGAGCCACCTACAGAACTTCACGGCTTGGCCGCCGATCATCAAACGGCCACAGCCGCGCGCGGGCTATCGCGAACCGTCAGCCGATTTGGTGCAGGCGCTGCGCAACGACTTCGATCAAGACACTTACGAGCAGGAGACGCCGGAGTACTGGCGCGCCAAGAATGCGCGGGTGCAAACGCCGTTCTACGGCTTCGAGCACGTCTCGCTGGTGCGCGCACATGGCGAGGATGGCGGCGGCGATTACACCCGCTGGCTTAACGAGCGCGATCCCAAGGCCAAGGGGCTACTGGGGCACCCCTTGCCGCACGAGTACACGGTGCCGCAAGCCTACCGCACGGCGGTCCCGGCCGAACTCTATCCGACGGCCTTCATCGGCGAGCAGGCGCAGGCCTTTTTGCAGGCCGCCAATGTGGGCCAGCCGTTCTTTCTCATGGTGTCGTTTCCCGATCCGCATCACCCGTTCAACCCGCCCGGCAAGTACTGGGATATGTACAAGCCCGAGCAGTTTGCGGTGCCGGACGCGTTCAAGCGCAACGACTGGACACCGCCGCCGCTCGTGCGCAACATCATCGCCGAACGGGACGCGGGCACCGCCAAGCTCGACGGCATGAACACCATCAACGTATCGGTGCGCGAGGCGCAGGAGGCGCGCGCGCTGACCTGCGGCATGATCGCCTGCATCGACGGTGCCATCGGCGGCGTGCTGCACGCACTGGAGCAGAGCGGCCGCCGCGGCGAGACGGTGGTGATGTTCACCAGCGACCACGGCGACCATCTCGGCGACCACCGGCTTCTGCTCAAAGGCGCGGAGCAGTATCAAAGCATCGTCCGGGTGCCGTTCATCTGGTGCGATCCGCAGGCCGCAGACTATGCCGCCGTCGCCGATACGCTCGCGTCCACGCTGGACATTTCGGCGACGGTGCTCGACCGCGCCAGGATCGAGCCGTTCAGCGGCATTCAAGGCCGCAGCCTCCTGCCTGCCTTACGCGGCGCCGGCGCGCCGCGCGAGAGCGTCTTCATCCAGTACGATCATCAGCATCCGAGCCCAGGCACCGATGTGCCGCCGCGCGTCCACAGCCTGATCAACCGCCGTTACCGCATCAGCGTGTTCCACGGCACCGGATGGGGCGAGCTCTACGATCTGGAAGCCGACCCGGGTGAGTTCGACAACCTGTGGGAGGATCCGGCGCACGCCCCGATCCGCGCGCGGATGGTGGAGCAGTTGCTCATGGCCGAGATCGAGCACGTCGACCGCGTGCCGCTGCCGACGCGCCGCGCGTGATGGGGCTGGGTGACGCGCAATTCCACTGGTCAGCTCATATACTGTCGTCCCCGCCAAAGCGGGGCCCATCAGCACCGCCTCTGGGATATGGGTCCCCGCTTTATCGGGGACGACGGCGCACGGTGTGACGCCGGATTGCGGCCTCACCGCGTGCTGCCGCGATCCTCGATGGAAAAGCGGGAGGCCTTGACCAGGCGTCCCCAGCGCTCGACCTGTTGCTTGATCTCGCTCTTGAGCTGCGGACCGGTCTCGCCCGAGACCTCGAACCCTTGCGCCTCGAGCTTCTCTTTCACAGCGGGGTCGGCGTGCGCCGCCTTGGCGGCCTCGGTCAACCGTTTGAAGACGTCCTCGGGCACGCCGTCCTTCACCAGCAGGCCGAACCAGACCTTGGCGGTGAATTCGGGATAACCGAGCTCCGCGAATGTCGGCACCTGCGGCATCGAGCGGTCGCGCGTCAGCCCCGTGGTGGCCAGCGCCTTGAGCGTGCCGGAACGCACGTGCGGCAGCGAGGAATTGACCTGGGCGAATCCGAACAGCGAATGACCGCCGAGCAGACCCGTCACCTGCAAGCCGGAGCCGCGATAGGGCACGTGCGTGAGGTCGAGATCGAACTCCTCGTTCATGTGGAAGCCGAGGAAGTGCGAGGGCGTTCCTGCCTGATAGGACGAGTAGCTCAGCTTGCCTCGGTTCGCCTTGGCCCAGGTGATGAATTCGCCGAAGGTCGCGGCCGGCACGCTCGGATTGACGATGAACGCGAGTGGCGCCTCCACGCCGCGGATGATCGGCCGGAACTGATCGACCGACCATCGGGCGTTGGGGAACGCATTGGGGTTGATCTCGGTGAATGCCTGGGTGCCGAGCCACAGGATTGTCCCGTCGGCCGGCGCGTTGGCGATGTACTCGGCGGCAAGCGTGCCGCTTGCGCCGGGCTTGTTCTCGACGATGATCGGCTGGCCCAGCGTCCTCGACATATGCTCGGCGATCATTCGCGCGTAGGGATCGATGGCCCCGCCCGGCGCAGTGCCAATGATGACGCGAATGATCCCGCTCTGCGCCAGCGCTGACAGGATCGGCGCGGCCGGCAGCGCGGCGAGGGAGAGCGCGAGCCTAACGATGCCACGACGGTTCATCGGCGATTCCTTTTTGTGTCAAAGGTCGTCAAGAACCGCATCAGTGGGCTTCTTTTGCAAGGACCATCAAATTAGCGTGCTCGGCCGAGGAGAAAGTATGTCTCCATCGCGCCCTTGCCTTTGATTTCCAACGGGCCGCGCGGCTCGAATTCGAAATCGTGGCGAAGCACGCCATATGTTTCACCCGACACGTGGATACGGCCGGGAGCGCCGAAGCTTTCCATGCGGCTCGCGGTATTCACCGTGTCCCCCCACACATCATAGATGAATTTATGCGTGCCAATCACGCCGGCAACGACCGGCCCAACGTGAATCCCGATCCGGACTTTCAGATCGATATCCAAACGGGCACACACGCGTTGCACGATGTCCAGCATCTCGATCGCGAGTGCGGCCACTCTGTGCGTGTGCTCGGGCAATGGCTCGGGCAACCCGCCTGCGACCATATAGGCGTCGCCGATTGTCTTGATTTTCTCGAGCCCATGCTCCCGGACGGCATGGTCGAAGCTCTCGAAAACGGTCGACAGAATCTCCAGGATACGATCCGGCGAGAAGCCGGACGCCAGCGCGGTGAAACCGACGAGATCCGAGAACAGGATGGTCGCGTAGTCAAACCGATCTGCAATGACAGCCTCACCGGCGCGCATGCGCGCCACGATGTTTTGTGGCAGGATGTTGAGCAGCAAGGATTCCGAGCGCAGTTTTTCCGTACGCAGCTCCTCGAAATGCTTCTGCTCGCGATCGCGCAGCCATTTTTTTTCCAGACTCGCATTGATTTTGGCGCGCAGCAGGATCGGATTGAACGGCTTCGGCAGATAGTCTTCCGCCCCCGCCTCGATGCACCGCACCGCGCTGTCGAGCTCATCGAGCGCGGAAATCATGATGATCGGGATATGCCGCATGCGCGAGCTCGACTTGAGCCGACACAAGACCTCGAATCCGCTCATGCCCGGCATCATCAGATCGAGCAGGATCAGGTCGAAGTTCTCGGCGAGCAGGAGATCGAGCGCGCCTGCACCACTCTCGACAGTCACGACCTGGTGGCCCTCGCGCGCGAGGCGTCGCTCCAGAAGATCGCGATTGGCGGCGATATCGTCGACGACGAGAATGCGGCTTTCGATCGCGCGCTCGCGCTCGCTCTGCCGCACATCCACCGGCGCCATCGCGCGCAGCAGACCGGCGATGGCCTCGACCGGCTTTTCCTGTTCATGCGGGAGGTCCGGCCCCCGGCTTGATTCGACCATCGCGTCGATTTGCAGCAGCAGCTGATCCGCCGCTTCCTGAACTTTGTCGAGATCCGGCAGCAGCTGGGTTTGCCCGGCATCGCGCATGTCCTCGACCAACATTTCGCAATAGCCTTTAACGGCATTGAGCGGTGTGCGTAGGTCGTGCCGCAGGCGGCTTTGAAAGCTCTCGAAGCTTTCCCCGGGTTTGCGTATGGCGTCGGGCTGGTCGATGACCCGGCCGACAAGCGCCGCCAAGTCCGCGCAGGCGTGGCGCATGCGTTCCAGATCGGGGATTGCCCCGTCGAGGCCGAGACGCCTGGTATCTTCGAGGATGATATCGAGAAAGCCCCGCATCGTAACAACGGGGGCGCTCAGTTGCTGACGCAAGAACGCGCCGAGCGCACGTTCAAGACGATCGGCCTCGGGGACGCTTTGAACTTCCGGGTAGCCCATGCCGCGCGCCGGTTGTTACCGTCTCACGGAGACGTTTTTGCTCCGCCTGGCAGAAGCGCTTCGATCTTGCCAATCAGCCGCTCAAGCTCAATCGGCTTTGTGTCGTAGTCGTCGCATCCCGCCTCGAGCGCCTTCTCGCGATCACCGGCCATCGCGTGCGCGGTCAATCCGATGACCGGCAAATGCCTCGTCTCATCGCTGGATTTGATACGCCGCGTCGCTTCCCAGCCGTCAATCACCGGCAGGCTCATGTCCATCAACACCAGATCGGGTTTCTCCGATTGTGCCATCGTGACGCCTTCGTCGCCATCGACCGCAATCGCGACCTCGTAGCCGCGCCGGACCAGGCGGCGCGAGAGCATGTCGCGGTTCATCTCGTTGTCTTCAACCAGGAGGAGCTTGGCCATCATCTATCCTCGCTGCTTGCCCGACCAATTCAATGTCTGCCCCATGAGCATGTTCCCGCAGGATCCGGCGCACGAGTGAGGCAAGGTCGCTGGCGGAAACCGAACCTTTTGCGATCACGCTGCGAACGCGGCCTTCCAACAATTCCCGCTCGGTTGCGGTCAATTCCTTGCCGGTCAGGATCACGACCGGAATGCGCTGCCATTCGGGATGTTTTTTGATCGCGTCCAGCAACGAAAAGCCATCCATTTCCGGCATCAGCAGGTCGAGCAGTATCATACCGGGTGCGGGATTGCGGGACAGCCAGTCAAAGGCCTCGCGGCCGTTCTCCGCCTCGATCACCTCCACGTCGAGGCGCTCAAGCTGGCGTTGCGTGAGCTCGCGGCTTGCCGGATCGTCGTCGACCAAGAGAATAGTCCCCCGCTCGACGAGCGATACCAGCCGCCCGCGCTCAATCGGCTTGGTCATGAAATCGGCCGCGCCGAGCGAAAGCGCCACGCCGCGGTCGGTCGTGACCGTCACCACGATCACCGGAATGGCGGCCAGGTCGGGATCGGACTTGAGCGTGGTGAGAACCGACCAGCCGTCCATCTTCGGCATCATGATGTCGAGCGTGATCAAGTCCGGCCTGATCCGCCGAGCGAGCGTGATTGCAGTCTCGCCCGCTTCCGCTTCGGCGACTCGAAGGCCCTCCTTGCGCAGGACTGCCGCCAGAAGTCTTCTGGCGGATGCATCGTCGTCGACGATCAACACCAATGGAGCATCGCCGGGCTCGGGGATGACGCTCGGCGGATTTGCGATTTCCGCGGGCTCCGCCTTGGATTGCCGGTCCGGCAGCATGATGGTGAATGTCGAGCCTTTGCCTGGCTCGCTCTCAACCGAGACGTCGCCGCCGAGAGCCTGGCAAAAACGCTTGGTGATCGCGAGTCCGAGCCCGGTGCCGCCGTATCGTTTGGTGGTGGACGCATCGGCTTGCACGAAGTTCTGGAAGAGCTTGGACAGCTGTTCGGGCGTCATCCCAAGCCCTGTGTCGCGAATGATGAACGACATCGCCGCCCCCTGCCGCTTCGGCGCGAGCGAGATGTCGCCGTTGGACGTGAATTTTGTCGCATTGCTCAACAGATTGAGCAGGCACTGCTTGAGCTTGGTGCGGTCGGTGTGAAGAGCGCCGATGTCCGGTGGACAGTCGATGTGCAGGCGATTCGAATTCTTTGCGGCAAGCGGGCCGACGATGGCCCGCACCTCCTCAATGAGCGCCGGCAGAGGGACATCCTCCAAATAGAGTTCGAGCTTTCCGGCCTCGATCTTGGAGAGATCGAGAATATCGCTGATGAGACTCAAAAGATGCCGGCCCGCATCCTGGATCTTGTTGAGGTCCGGGGCGAAATCCGTCATCCCCTGCTCCTGGGCCTGCTCCTGGAGCATTTCGCTGTAGCCAATGATGGCGTTGAGCGGCGTGCGCAACTCGTGACTCATGTTGGCGAGGAACACCGACTTGGCGCGGTTAGCGGAATCGGCCTGTTCCATCGTCTGCTCGAGCTCGGCTTGGCGTTGCTTGAGCTCGGTAATGTCGGTGAAGACGCCGACGGTGCTGCCGTCCGGGGTGCGGCGCTCGCTTATGCGGGCCCAAATCTGATTGTATCGGTATTCGGGCGAGCCTTCTGGGTTGGCGTGATGGGCGAGCCGCTCGGCGATCCATTCCTCCGGCGTGCGCCCCTCCAGATCGACCATCCCGCGGTCGACAATGGCGCGAAGGATGGTCGGAAACGGCGTGCCAGGCACCATCAGGTCGTCGATCTTTGGATAGAGCTCGCGGAACTTGCTGTTACACAGCACGAGCCGGTCTTGCGGGTCGTAAAGCACGAAGCCTTCGGAGATGGTCTCGATGGCGGTTGCAATCATGCGCCGCTGACGCTCGGTCTCGGCGGCGAGCCGTTCACGCTCGACGATGCTCTCGCGGAACAGCTCGAGCGTTCTCGCCATCGCGCCGATCTCGCCGCCCCTCACCTTCGGAATCGGAGTATTCAGTCGGCCGGCGGTGACACCATCGATCGCCGCGACCACCGCATTGAGCGGGACCAGGATGGAGCGGAGCACGATCCAGGTGAGGCCCATCCCGAGCACAATCACGATTGCCACGATGACGTAGGCCACTTCCGTGGTCCGTGCGACATCCGCGACGACCTGATCGCGTGCCCGGACAACCTCGCCGTTCAAATCGTCGACCAGGGCCGCGAGGCGGTCGTTGATGGCCACGCTATGCAGGCGCGCTTCGGCGAACGACGTATTGCCCATGACGCGTTGGTCGTCGGTATATTGCTCGACCGCGCGGTTGGCCGATTCGTCGAACTTGGCAATCTCCTCCTTCAGCGCCGCCGCCGTCTCGGGCCTACGGCTTGCGAGAACATTGAGCTGCTTGATCAGCCGGTCATGCGTGGCTTTGGCGTTGATCTCGGATTGGCGCAGGAGGCTGACGGCAAGGTCGGTGATCCAGTAGCGGTACTCGCCGAACGTGTTGCGCACGTCCTGTGCAACATCGATGAGCTTGGCGAGCTCGGCGTTGCGGGTGACGGCGTCCGAATTGTCAGCGAGCTTGCGCGTGAGATAGAGCGTTGACGCCGTGATCACGATGATCAGCGCGCTCGACAGCAGCAGCAGCCGGACCTTTATGCTGAGATTTGCGAGCATAGCCGCGTTTGGTGCGAGGTCCGGCGGTCCACCTCGCACTCAGCGATAGAGCGTGATGCTGATGACGCCGCCCAGGTCGCCCTCGTTGGCGCCTTCCTTGGGATACCCGGTGACGTCGATCTGCCCCTTCGGGGCGCCATGGCAGGAGAGGCAAGACGCAGCGTAATACTCAGGCACCGCGACGCGGAAGGCGGGGCGCCCGCGGCTGGTTGCGACCGTGGCGAACAGCTGCCCTTTCGGCCAGCTCGCCGGCAAAAGCTTGTCGCGGATCACTTCGGTCTCCCACTCATCGGGCCGAGCCTTGCGGTTGCGCACGAGGTCGAGTGGCGCGGTGACCTTCATTTCGGCCTCGCTTCCCACGCGTTTGGCAAAACCTTCGTTGACCAAGCGACCGAAGGTGGCCGGGATAAATGCTTTGAAGCCGACGCCGGGCTGATTGATCGTCTTCTGATTCGAATCCATGACCTCGGCAATGGCGTCCATCTGGGCGCGCAACAGGCGGCCGTGGCGTGACGAAGGATCGATCTGCAGCGGATCAGATTTGGTATTCTCTTCATAAATTTTCAGCGCCTGCTCGAGCACAGTCTTGCCGTCGAGACCCTTGTCCCCGATCGCCGGGTTGTTGATTCGGTCTTGATTGCGCGAGACCACCGTACGGCCCGCCCGCAGCATGGCGGCGAGGCTGTCTGCAATCGTTTTGTCTTCGTCGTCGCTCGAAGCTTGAGAGATGGGAAGGTTTGCAACCGAGATTGCGGCGCAAACGAATGCGAACGCAATAACGTGGAGCGTTTTCATGAGTATTTCTCCCGCTCAATTCACGACGAACGCTTGCCGCGCGAGAAGCGGGTGTAGCGCACAAATCCCTGTATGGACAGCGGAAAATTCAGTTTCCGTCAGGTCTCAGGCTAGGGCCGAAAAAAACGCAGAACAGTGATGCGGATCACAGACGCCATGCCGCTGCCTGAGATATCCCTCGTACAGCTTTGGGACGAAGGGAGATGCGTCATGACCTGGACCTCAGACAGCGCGGCCGTCTTGCTGTACTCAATTCTCGCAACATTTCTTGTCCTGTCGTGGATCTACATCCCGGCGTGAGGCGGCGCACAGCTTGGCCAAGATGGAGCGAAGCGACACCCGGGTTGTTGCCTCGCACTAATAAGGCCGAATCAATCCCGACCAGATTGCGGTAGTTGCACCGCGCCTTTCAGTCCTCGAGCGGCATGATCGGATCGCCCTTGCGAATGATACCGCCGATCTCGATCCGGCAATTGAGGCCGGAGCGGTTGAGCAGTGCGGTGTAGACCGGCCGCCGCAAGAGCTTCTCGAGATACTTGCAAGGAAAATTCAGCCGTCCGCCCGTGAGCACCGCCGCGCCGACCTTGAAGCGCTTGCCCACGAGGTGGCTCAGCGGCACGCCAAGCGTCGTGAGGTTGCGGCGATGATCCGCGGGCATAAGTTCCACCTTCTCGCCCGGGGCTGGAGGATCACCGCGGGCAATCGCCTCAAGCACCTCCATCTCGATAAGGGTGACTTCGCGCGCGTCGGGTTTTATCGAATAGGTGCCGGTGCCGCTGAAATATCGATCGCCGTCGATGCCGCGGCCGGCGACAAGCATCGCTTGGTCGAGCTCCTGCATCGGAAGCGATGCTCGTGCAGCGATATGAATGTGGAGCAGGCGGCCAGACCAGCTGATCGCGTCACGTTTGGCCGCCGCTTCCCGTACGGCGACCAACATTCCGCTACGGTCCGACGACACGCGCCTATTCCGCCGCCTGCCGCGACGGCGGGCGGACGCTCTCGAGCCCATCGGCCGCGGTCGCCGAGATCGTCGTGCGCACCATCAAGCGCGCCTCATGCGCGGGCCACGGCCGGCCGCGATGCATGGTCGCGCGGTTGTCCCACATTACGACGTCGCCCTTGCGCCAACTGTGCGCGTAGCTCAAGCCCGGCGCGGTCGCGGCATCCATCAGCTCGGCGAGAAGCTTTTGCGCCGCCATTTGTTCCATGCCCTCGATCGCATAGGCGTGCGAGGCAAGATAGAGCGCGCCGCTTCCGTTCACGGGATTCCTCCACACCATGCGCCAGCACTGCGGCGGCAGCGCCGCGCGCTCTTCCGCGCTGGCGAGGTCGGGCGCGATCTTGCCCCGCGAATGGGCGTAATCGTGCCAGGCGAAGGAATTCTCGAGCCGCTCGCGTAGCGCCGGATCGAGCCGCTCGAAGGCGAGGCGGGTCGAGACGTATTCGGTCTCGCCGCCGCGCGCCGGGATGACGCGCGCGGAGAGCACCGAGGCGAGCGCCGGCACGCGCTTAAACGTGCTGTCGGTATGCCAGAGCTGGTTGGCCTTGTTGCGCAGCGCCAGCCGGTGGTCGGCCGGCACGACGTTGCCGTTCTCGTCGATGGTGCTGAGGATCACGAGGTTGGTGCCAGCGCCGAGCGAACCGACCTTGGTGATCTCGAGCGGCCCGAACCGCCGCGAGAAAGCGAGCTGGCCCTCGTCCGTCACCTCCTGGTCGCGAAAGACGATGACCGAGTGCTGTTCGAATACCGCGCGCACCTCGTCGTACGCGCCCTCATCGGCTGCGGGGTCGGCAAGCGTCACCCCGCGCAGTTCGGCGGCAAAGCCGGGACGCAGCGGAACGATTTCCATCGGCAAGCCCTCCGTTGCTTGGGTTGCACAGCTTTCCACAAGATCGCTCGCGCTCGCAAGGCAAGGAGGTGGCGCGAATAGCGAAGCGCCGTCTGACAAGCCGACGGGCCCTGCCCGAGCGTGACCGCAATAGCTGCCGCAGTCGGCGCCGTCGGGCCGGTATCCCCGGACATCAACGGGGCGTTCCGCCCCGCAATCCTCCGATACCTACGCCCCATAGGTGCCTTCCGGATCGGCAGCCTCGGAAGGCAGGTGGAAATTGTTAACCATTCCGGCCGCCGCCGGCCTTCCCAATCCTTCCCCTGCTCGTTTGAACCTACCGACCCCCCGGCGCGACCAATAGTCGGGAGCTACCTCCGGCGACGCGCCGAGGTGGCGGTCGATGGGAAAAGGGGGGCGCCATGCACATCCACAGCGGGATCTGACTGCGATTGTGCCTCGCCGGCGGCTTGCGCCGTTGCGCGGCGGCAGTGCGCGTTTTCCCGCTTCCAATTCGCCCTCAATCGCGCCCGCACCGGGCCAGAACCTCATTCAGGGGAGAACCTCTCATGACTCGCCTTCGCTACCACCACATGCTGGCCGGCACGGCTCTGGCCGCGATCCTCGCCGCCATTCCGCTCGGCGGCCTCGCGCTGGAGAAGAGCAAAACGGCGCCCGGCGCGGAATCGCCTGCCGAGCAGACCTCAACCGAAGCTTCTTCTCCTGCTCCAGCGGCCACCGCCGAATCCGTGACAATCACGGAACCGGTCGTCACCACCACCACCACTGAACCGGCGGCCGCGCCGGAGTCGACGGTTACAGCCGAGCAGGCGGTGGTGGTTGACCCGATGGCCTTGCTCGATCCCGCCGACCGACCGATCGCGGAGAAGATTCGCGACCTCTTCGCCGCGCCGTCGGACCGGATCTTCGGCAACAAGAAAGAGCGCGCTGCCGCCGAGGCGTTCTACCAGAGCCGCAACTATCTGCCGTTGTGGCTCGACAAGGGCCTCGAGAACGCGCGCGCCACCTCCGCGATCGCGCGTTTGAAGAACGCCGACTCGGATGGGCTCGAGGCGAGCGACTATAAGACGCCGAACTTTGCCGGTCTCACAGGCGACACGCTGGCGGAAGCCGATCTCAAGCTCACGCAGGCGGTGCTCACCTATGCCCGGCACGTGCAGGCGGGGCGTTTCCTCTATACCCGCGTCAGCCGCAACATCGAGCTGCCGCAGGCCGCTCCGGAACCTGCAGATGTCCTGAGCATGCTGGCCGCGACCACGGACGCCGGCAAAGCGCTCGACACCTTCAGTCCGCAGAACGAAGGTTACCAGAAGCTCAAGGCAATGCTCGCCGAGCTGCGCGGCGCGTCGGGCGGCAAGAAAGCCGATACCTCCCGGCAGGTCGAAACGATCATCGCCAACATGGAGCGCTGGCGCTGGTACCCGCGCGACCTAGGCTCAGCCCATGTGATCGTCAATCAGCCGGACTTCACGCTCAAGGTGATGCATGATGGCGCGCAGGTGTGGACCACCCGCATCGTCATCGGCAAGCCCAGCATGCCGACGCCGCTCCTGAGCGAAACGATGAAATTCATCACTGTCAATCCGACCTGGCACGTGCCGCCGTCGATCGTGCACAACGAATATCTGCCGGCGTTGGCGCAGGATCCCACCGTGCTTTCCCGCATGGGGCTGCGCGTAAGCTACAGCGGCGGCGGTGTGTCGATTTGGCAGCCGCCGGGTCCGAGCAACGCGTTGGGACGGATCCGGTTCAATTTCCCCAACCGGTTCCTGGTCTATCAGCACGACACGCCGGACAAGTATTATTTCGCCCACGAGGTGCGCGCCTACAGTCATGGCTGCATGCGCGTGCAGGATCCAGCGAAATATGCCGAGGTCCTCCTCAACATCGCCCGCCCGCAGGAGCACTGGACGGCAGCGCGGATCACGCGGATGTTCGGCAACGGCGAGCAGGACATTCAGCTGCAGCCGACGCCGATCTGGGTGCACCTGACTTATCAGACCGCCTTCGTCGACGATCACGGCAAACTGCAAACGCGGCGTGATATCTACAATCTCGATGGCCGCACGCTGGCGGCGATCAAGAGCGGCCGTGGCGGCGTCGAGCAGGCGCCCGAGCGCAAACGCGATCAGGAGCTCATCGCCTCGCACCAGCGCAAGTCCGCACCGCCCGCGGCCGCGGCGCCCGTCGCGCGCAGCGGCTCCATGTTCCAGTCGATGTTCTACCCGGCGCCGGCTTACGGCAGGCCGGCGGTCTACCGCTGAAACGCGGTCCCCTCGAACCACCACAGGGCGTCATGGCCGGGCTTGTCCCGGCCATCGGCGTCTAAAATCTCTTGAACCAAAGAACAGGCATGCCCGCGACAAGCGCGGTCATGTCGTAGCAGGTAGTGCGCAGGATGGGCTTCGCTTCGCGCGATCCCATCCCACGCTCCTCGGTCTACGCGGTGATCTCCCTGGCCTTAATCACGTACCTGAACGTATCCGGGTCGAGCGAATCGAGCCGTTCGCCGTCCACCTCCGCTTGCGGATACATGAGAAAACCGATCGTGGGTCCGGAGGACCCGGGCAGCTCGACGTCATGGGCGAAGTTGTAGGCGAGCCAATTCATCTCCCAGGCGCCGAACAGCGTCTTGCGCGCCGCTTTCACCTTGGGATCGTCGACCGCCAGTTGGCCCGGCGGCTCTTCGAGCACGACCTTGCGCACATCCGCGGGATCGACGGGCGTCCAGCCGAATCCGTTCAGAAAGACCTCGGCGCGACAGTGCTGGGCCTTGCTGACGATCTCGCTGCTTGTCCCGAGGCTCTTGTAGCCGAACCGCGAGGGCGCAATGCGAATGCCGTAGACGTCGCGTGCTGGCAGCCCGACCGCGCGCGCCAGCCCGACATAAAGCGCATTCAAGTCCGCGCACTTGCCGCCGAGGTCGCCCGTTTTCAGCATCGAGGCGATGTCGCCGATGCCGCAGCCGCGCGTCTTCGGATCGCGGAAGGTATTATCGACGATCCACTCATAGATGCGGCGCGCCTTCTCGACGTCGCTGAACGCCCAGCCCACGATCTTGTCGGCGGTCGCTTTCACGATTCCGTCGGTCGGCATCAGCTCCGTCGAGGCGGTATAGAGTTTCCGCTGGTCGTCCGAGAGCGGCGCTGCGGCGCCGCGGCTGGCGAGATCGACCGAGCGGTCGCGCGTAGCGATGCGACTCACCACTTCCGCGACGGGCGCGCGCACGCTGTCGGCCCACTCGACGTGCAGCATCTGCGCCCCGTATTTCGAGTCGCGGATGAGCGCCGCCGACTTCGCGTTGGTCGTCCATTCATTGCCCAGCGGCTGCGTCCAGCCCGGCTCGGCGACTGCCGGCAATGGCAACCAGGCTTGCGCCTTGGTGGCCGGCTTGACGATCTCGACGCGCGTGGTGACCTCGAACTTGCGCCACGCATCAGCGCGGGGGGTGAAGGGGAGTTCGGCCCGCGCGCCGCGCGGCAGTGCCGCAGCCGCTGCCAAACCCGCGCCGCCGCACAAGAATTCTCGTCTCAACATGCCTCGTCTCCCTCTCTTCGAGATACTTGCAAATGAATCGACATCAGCATCGTTCAGCCGGGCACCTCCATGAGCAGATCCGTGAGGATCTTCGTCACGTCCGGCCGCGCCCAGTCGACGTCGCCTTCGGCGATGAAGCGCGGTTTCAGCGCGCCGTCGAGCACGACGGTGGAAGGCAGCATGTGAATATTCCACGCCCTTGCAACCGCGCGGTCCCGGTCGAGCAAGATTGCAAACGGCAATGATTCGCCCGCGAAGAACCGGCGTACCGCTCCGTCGGCCTCCGCCACGCTGATCGGCACGATGGCAAAGGCCCGGCCCTCGAGCCGCGACTGCAGTTCGCGCAAGCTCGCCATTTCCTCCCGGCAAGGCTCGCACCAGGTGGCGAAGAAATGGACGAGGACGACCCGACCGCGAAGCCGGCCGAGCTCGTGGCAGCAAGAACAGCGATTGGGAGGAATCGGCGAGCGCGTTGAGCATCGTGCTCCCCACCGGCTTGCCGCCGTCGGCCGTGCCATGGGTCGCGGCCGCGCAAAGCCCGACGAGGAGGGATGCGATCATCGGCCATCTGCGTAACGCTACCCGCAGCAGAGAGCGCAAATCACCAGCACCCATTTCTCGCGACCCTCGTGAGCGGGATCATGGACTGAGATCGTGAACCATTACTGCGGCCACGCTCTAGACTGTCAATACGGTCTCGGCCCGCATACCGCTGATGTGACTTCACGTGAGTTTGATTTGGCAGGTCCTACGCCTACTCCTGGCTCGGCTCGGGTGAGGTCGCGACGTCTTCCTTGTCGAACTGCCACAGCGCGACCAACATGGCCGCGTCGAACACGCCGATCCCTCCCGGCGCATGGCTCGCAAAGCCGAGCAGCGTGGCAGAGACGAAGATCACGGCGAGCGTGACGAACCCGATATTGGGCTCGTCCGGCACCAGCATGTACATCGCGAGCGCACAGAAGCAGAGATCGAGGATGCCGAGGCCGATCTGCAGAAGGGTCAGCGGCCCGCCGGGCAAGTTCACGGACCATGTGTCGCGGCCCACGATGCGCGGGCGCCGCCACACCCAGCCGACATAGAGCGCGAGCACGATCAGGATCAGGAAGGCTCCGCTGCGGTTGAACCACGCCGGGAGTTGATCGATGGCCGTGGCGGCGAGCGGCGCATAGGCGATGCCGAGCCCGAGCACGGTGGCATTTCCGAGCCAGAAGGTCAGCCCGGCGACGAAGCAGATTTTCGCGACTTCGACGGCGGTCAGCCCCCAGCCCGAATAGACGCGGTAGCGAACCGCGCCACCGGTGAATACGCTCGCGCCCACGTTGTGGCCGACTGAATAGCTGGTGAAGGCCGCGAGCGCGGCCGCCCAATACGGCACGTCGGTCCGCCCGATCGTGCGGAGCGCGAAAAGATCATAGAACGTCAGGGTCAAATATCCGCCCGCCACGAACAAAGCCGCGAGCGTGACGTCGCGCAAATTGACGGTCACCAGGGCTTCGACGACCTCACCGGCGTCGATCGTACGCAAGATGCGGTAGAGAACCACCGCCGCCACCGCGATGATGGTGAGGCTGAGCGCGACCCCGATGCGGTTCCAGCCGATCCGTTGGTCGCAGAACACCGCCGCCCGATGCAGCGCCTCGAGCACGCGATGCTCACGATTCGGTGGTCTTAACTCCATCGCTCGACGCGTTAGCCCTCTCCCGGGGACCTTCCCACCATATCGTCGTTGCAACATCCGATTGCCAATCCCGCGTTGCAACGGCACCGCTCTGGCGTTCGAGCCGATGGTACGAAAACGAGTAGCAAAATGCGGTGAGGCGCGCGAGGGCTTGTGCTGCGACAGGTTCGCCTGCTTCGCAGCGGGATTGCCGTTCTGCCATCTGCCGGCCCGCTCGGCGCTCTGATAAGATCGCGGCCCATAACCGTTGCAAACGGCGAGCGCCCGGCCGCCCAGAGCGCTCGCGCCGAGATCGGAGGACGCTATGACCGACAGCCCGATGTCACCGGAGCAGGCCCTCGCGCGGCGCACGATTCTCAAGGGAGCAAGCCTCGGCGTCGGGGCGGGGCTCGCGTCCGCCTTGACGGCGCAGGCGCAAAGCACCGGCGGGGGAGAAGGAAGGGATGGAGCGATCTGGAGCGCGGAATACTGGGCCAAGAAGGGCGACGTTGCACTCAACCTCTGGCGCAAGCGGGTCGGCACGCCCAAGACCGGCGAAACGCCGCTTCCGATTCTGTTCCTGGTGCACGGCTCGTCGAATTCGGCGCGCTCGTCATACGATCTCACCGTCCCCGGCCGGGGCGAGTACTCGCTCATGAACGTGTTCGCGCGCTACGGCTACGACGTGTGGACCATGGACCACGACGGCTACGGATACTCGGGCAGCTCGGGCAACAATTCCGACATCACCAGCAGCGTCGAGGATCTCAAAGCCGCGATACCGGCGGTTGCGCGCGAAACCGGGCAGGCGAAGATGCATTTCTACGGCACCTCCTCTGGCTCCATCCGCGCCGCCGCTTTCGCGCAAGCCGAGCCGGAGCGGGTCGAGCGGCTGGTGCTAGTCGCCTTCACCTATAAAGGCACGGGCGCGCCGGAGATCGCGAATCGGGAAAAGCGAGTCGAGTTCTATCGCAACAACACGCGCCGCAAGCGTGATGCCGCGATGATCCGCTCGATCTTCACCCGCGACGGATACAGCGCGGGCTACGACATGGCGGTGCCCGAGGCAATCATCGCCGCGGAGCTCAAATTCGGCGAGGACGTCCCGACCGGGACCTATCTCGACATGGCGGCCAATCTGCCGCTGGTCGATCCCAAGAAGGTATTCGCACCGGTGCTCATGGTGCGCGGCGTGCACGACGGCAACTCGACCACCGAGGATCTTCTCGATTTCTTCCAACAGCTGCCGAATGGCGATCGCCAGTTCGTCATCCTACCGCAAACCGCGCACAGCGCGGGCTACAGCAAGAACCGGCACCTGCTGTGGTACGTGATGCGCAATTTCCTCGCCGCGCCGGCGCCCGTCGCGAGCGGTTAATCCGGGCCGCACTCGAGAACCAAAGAGCCCCGGGCATCCCCGGGGCTCTTCGCGACAGCTCGATCGATCCCGATCCGGTCCCGACCGCTCGAGCCATCAGCGCATCGCCCGGCACCGATGAAAGCCGCGGACCCTTAAACCGGCTAAACCGGCTGCTCCTCGAGCTCCTCGCCGACCACGATCGGATGCGCCATGGCGGTTTTGAGCTTGACCACGTCGAGCTCGCCCTCCCAGCGGCTGATGACCACAGTGGCAACACCGTTGCCCACGAGATTGGTCAGCGCCCGGCACTCGCTCATGAACTTGTCGATGCCGAGCAGAATGGCAAGCGATTGGATCGGGATGTCGGGGACGATTGCAAGGGTCGCCGCAAGCGTCACGAACCCCGCGCCGGTGACGCCCGAGGCCCCCTTGGACGTGATCATGGCGATGGCCAAAATCCCGAGCTCCTGGCCAAGCCCAAGCGGCGTGTTCGTCGCTTGCGCGAGAAACAGTGTCGCCAGCGTCATATAGATGTTGGTGCCGTCGAGATTGAAGCTGTAGCCGGTCGGGATGACGAGCCCGACGACCGATTTGGAGGCGCCGAGGCGCTGCATCTTCTGGATCATGTGCGGCAGCACGGTCTCCGAGGAGCTCGTGCCGAGCACGATCAGCAATTCGTCCTTGATGTAAGCGAGGAAGCGCAGGATCGAGAACCCGGCGAGACGAGCGATGGTGCCGAGCACAACGAGAACGAAGAGCAGACTCGTGAGATAAAACGTCGCGATCAACTCGACCAGGTTCACCAGCGAGACCACGCCATAGGCACCCACGGTAAAGGCCATGGCCCCCAAGGCCCCGATCGGCGCCGCGCGTACGATGATGCCGATCATGCTGAAGAAGATCTTCGCCATGGCATCGATTACTGCGTTGATCCGCTCGCCCAGGTCGCCCAGATGTGAAATGGCGAAACCGGTTAGAATCGAGACCAGCAGGATCTGCAGGAGATCGCCCTTGGCAAAGGCGCCGATGAAGGTCTCCGGGATGATCGCCAGCAGGTGGGCGACCATGCCCTCCTCCTTGGCACGGCGGACATAGCCAGCCACCGCGTTGGGATCGAGCGTCGCGGGGTCGATATCGAATCCCCTGCCCGGCTGCAGAACTTCCCCGACGAGAAGCCCAATGGCGAGCGCCAGCGTCGATACGGCTTCGAAATAGACGAGCGTCTTGACGCCGACCCGGCCGATCTTCTTGAGATCGCGCATCGAGCCGATGCCGTGCACGACCGTGCAGAAGATCACCGGCCCGATCATCATCTTGATGAGCGAGATGAAGCCGTCGCCGAGCGGCTTGAGGGCAACGCCGGTGTTCGGAAAGTAATGGCCGATCAGGATGCCGACCGCGATGGCGAGCAGAACTTGAACGTAGAGAATGGTGTACCAGGGGCGGCGACGCCGGATCACTGTTGCGTTCGTTTCCACGGATCAGGCCTTTCCAGGATCTGCCGCCGCAAAGAAGGCGCGCAGCTCGCGGTACGTTTCCTCCGGTGCTTCGTCGGAGAGATAGTGCCCGCAAGGGAGCGCCTTGCCGGCGCGGATGTCCGATGCATAGCGGGGCCAGATCTCCATCGGCCTGTGGTTGCGGCCGACGCCGCCGGTTGCGCCCCATAAGAGCAGCACCGGGCAGGTGATCTTTCGTCCGGCCGCAAAGTCCGCGGTATCCATGTCGAGATCGACGCCGTGCGTGGCGCGGTAATCTTCGCACATGGCGTGGATAGTCGCGCGGTCGCGGAAATAGCGCTTGTATTCAGCGAGCGCGGCGGGATCGAAGAAGCTCAGGCCCTGCTCGGTCTTGGCGAGCTTCTTCTCGATGAAATAGTCGGGATCGGCGCCCATCAACCGCTCGGGAAGATCGTACGGCTGGATCATGAAAAACCAATGCCAGGAGAAAGTGCCCCACTCCCGCGTCACGTTGTTGAGCAGATGATGCTGCGGAATGATGTCGAGAATGGCGGCACGCGCGACCTTTTCCGGATGGTCGAGGCACATGCGGTGGAGCACGCGGGCGCCGCGATCATGGCCGGCGGCGTAGAAGCGCTCGAACCCCAGCGAGGCCATCACCTCGAGCTGATCCTGCGCCATGGCGCGGAACGAATAGCCGCTGTGGTCTGCCCCGCCCGGCGGCTTTTCCGAATCTCCATAGCCGCGCAGGTCGGTGGCGACAACGGTGAATTGGCTTGCCAAGCGCGGCGCGATTTTGTGCCAGGACAAGTGCGAGAATGGGTTGCCGTGCATCAAGAGCAGTGGCGGCCCCTTGCCGCCACGCACGGTCACGATGCGCGCGCCGCTGGTCTTGACCTCGGTGCGGATGAACCCCTCGAACATCGCCCCACTATCGGCCGGGACGGGCGCCGAGGCTAGTGCGACAGCACGATCAATGCCGTGTAGCGGCCGCTCAACCGGCCCAAGCCTCCGTCGGAAACGAGCAGGGAAGAGCCTAGAGTCAACAGCTCGCTGATACGCTGCGGTGGAAATACCGATCTCGGCTCAGTGTAGAGATCGACTGGTGCGGGTTATCATCATTTCTCCCTCTGGAATTAGCCTGAAGAGGCGGCGGCAGAGTGCTAAGTTGTGCCCCACCGCCGCCACAACGCGAATGACGCTGATCCTCTCCAACGACGACGTGGAAAAGCTTCTGACGATGCGCGAATGCATCGCAGTCATGGAAGAGGCCTACGCCGAATTGGCCGACGGGCGCGGGGTATCGCGCACCCGCTCCGACTGCTTTACGCCGACCACACGAGCGGATGCGCTCTACAGCCTCAAGTCCATGGACGGCGTGGCTCCCAAGCTCGGCGTCGGGGCGGTGCGAATCAACTCCGACATCGTTACCTGGCCCAAGCGCGGCAACGCCATGCGCCGGGAAAAGGTCGCTGCGGCGCCCAACAACCGCTACGTCGGATTGGTGCTGCTGTTCTCGGTCGAGAATGGCGAGCCGCTGGCCATTCTGCCCGACGGCGTCATTCAGCGCATGCGCGTCGGCGCCGCCAACGGCATCGCGATCAAGCATCTCGCCCGCACGACGGCGCGGCGCATCGGCATTCTCGGCTCCGGCTGGCAGGCCGGCACGCAACTCATGGCAGCCTGCGCCGTGCGCGACATTATCAGCATTCGCTGCTTCAGCCCGAATCCAGAAAACCGCGCAGCCTTTGCCGATGCCATGAGTGCCCTCCTTGGCGTCGAAGTCTCTCCCGCGGCACTACCGGAGGACGCCGTCAAAGGCGCGGATATCGTGATGTGCGCGACCAACTCCATCGATCCTGTGTTCTTCGAACGCTGGATCGAGCCAGGGATGCACCTGAGCTCGATCAAGCGGCCGGAGATCGAGGCCAACGCGATCAAGCACGCCGATCGCGTTGTCATTCACTGGAACGATCCGGCCCCCATGCAGGTCGCTGCGACAGGTGTCGTGATCGAGGAGAAGGCGCAGGGCCGAGGTTGGCGGCTTGCCGAGGAGATCGGTTTTGACAAGTTTCCAACCTTGCCCCAGATCGTCGCCGGGCCGGCGCAAGGTCGCGCGTCCGATGCAGACGTGACGTGCTTCATCAACAATATCGGGCTCGGCTATCAGTTCGCGGCCGCGGGCGCCCTCGTCTACCGTAAGGCGAAGGAGCGCGGATTGGGCTACGACCTACCGACCGACTGGTTCACGCAGGATGTGCATCCTTGAGAGGCGCACGCGGCCCTCGCCGCCGACGCAGGCTGATGACTCCATGATCAGCCGCGACCGCCTGCCGAGAGAATTGCGCGGGTGGCATGGTCCGGACCGAAATCGTCCGTGCCCTCGATCGAGAGAAGGTCCGACAGGCGCGTACGCGCCCGGTTCACTCGGCTCTTGATCGTTCCCACCGCGCAATCGCAGATGGCGGCGGCTTCCTCATAGGAGAAGCCCGATGCGCCGACGAGGATCAGCGCCTCCCGCTGATCCGACGGCAGCTTGGCGAGCGCCGCGCGGAATTCATCGAATTCGACCCGGCTATGCTGCTCCGGATGCGACTTCAAGGTCTCCGCATAGGTGCCGTCGGTGTCCTCGACCTCGCGCCGCCGCTTGCGATATTCGGAGCGGAACAGGTTGCGCAGGATCGTAAACAGCCAAGCGGACATGTTCGTGCCCGGCTGGAACGAGTCGATGTTCGCCATGGCCCGCAGCAGGGTTTCCTGTACCAGGTCGTCGGCCCGATCCACGTTGCCACAAAGCGAAATGGCGAATGCCCGCAAACTCGGGACCGCTGCGAGCATCGCGTCACGAACGGATGATCGCATCGTCATGATCTCGACCCCTTGTTGTCGAATGCCTTGGCCCCAACCAGACGATCAGCTTCGTGGTCTCCCTCACCTTGGCCTTGGGCGGGCCTGCCGGCCTCGCCCTCCTCCTCGGACCGCTCGAACTGGCCCAGCAGATCCTTGAACCGGTCGGGAACGCCTTGGCGCAGCACCTCGTCGTAGACGCGCTGAAGGATATCGCCAATTCTGCGCTGATCCTCACGGCTGAGGCGTCCACCCGGCTTTCTGACTTGCGCGTCGGTATGCATTGTCGCCTCTGACCTGAGCGGGTTCTTCTGCATCGAGTCCGGCCGAGCAGCCCCTGCCCGCGGATTGCCCACTCGATGCGGCTTTCCCTCGTTCATTTTGGCGCCCCCGGGCCAATCCCCCGGCCCGGGGCCCCTGTGTGCTCATCGCATGATAACGTGAGGCAGTATGGTTCGTTCCGCCTCGTGGAACTTTTTTCCCACAGGGCCGTTTGTGCCGGTAATCTCAGAGACGGGAGGGTGCCGTGTCCATTTCCTCCGCTGCGGTAGCACAATACCTGCCATTCCTGCGCCGCTATGCAAGGGCGCTGACTGGAAGCCAAGCCTCGGGCGACGCCTATGTCGCGGCCACCCTGGAAGCGCTGATCGCGGATCGCGCGGTGATCGAGGATCCCAGAGGCCCGCGTGTTGCCCTCTATCGTCTATTCACCAAGATCTGGAACTCAGTCGCGGTCAACAACGGCACGCCGGCGACCGGCGGGGACGAGCTTCCGGGCGAGCACAAGCTTGCCAACATCACGCCGCTTCCCCGCCAGGCATTTCTTTTGGTCGCGCTCGAAGGCTTCTCCGAGCCGGATGCAGCACGCGTGCTCGACATCGACGTGATGAAGCTGCGCGGCTTGGTCGAGGAATCCGGCCGGGAGCTTGCAGCCGAGATCGCGACCGACGTTCTCATCATCGAGGACGACACGTTCATTGCGATGGAGCTCGAGACGCTGGTGGAAGGCCTCGGCCATCGCGTGCTTGGCGTTGCACGCACCCATGCGGAGGCTTTGGCGCTGACCAAGAAAAAGCAACCAGGGCTCATCCTCGCGGACATCCAACTCGCCGATGGCAGCTCCGGACTGGAGGCCGTCAACGAACTGCTCGCGTCTTTCGAAGCGCCGGTGATCTTCATCACCGCCTATCCCGAGCGCTTCCTGACCGGCGAGCGGCCCGAGCCCGCCTTCCTCATCGCCAAGCCGTTCCAGCCGGCCACCGTGTCGGCGGTTGCGAGCCAGGCGCTATTCTTCGAGCGTACCGCCAAACGTCGCGACCGACGCGTGCCCGCGTGATTGAGGGATCGGCGCGCACGCGCCTTTAGTGTCGGCGCCGGACAGGCGCGCGCGTGGGCCGGCTCGCGCGCGGGTGGCTCGCCAAGCCGACGAGAATGCCGACCGCAACGGCAACCGCGAGCGTGACCAGCGGGCGATGCTCGACCTCGCCCGCCAGGCGGCGCAGTGCCTGATCTCCGAGCTTGGCGGCGTCGCCGCCGATTTTCGCCACTTCGTCGCGCATGGAATTGGCGCGTCCGCGCAGGTTCTCGGCGATGCTGCTCAATGCCGAAGCGACGCTCTCGCCCACATGATCCACCGCCTGCGCCGCGCTTGCAGCCGAGCGGCTGCCGGCTGTTTCTAGGCGCCGCTCCAGCGCGCGCAAACGCTGATCGATGTCGCCAATTTGGGCGGAGAACGCGCGGGAATATCCGGATCGATGAAACATGGCTCCTGCCGCCGCGCGACGGCCGTTCCTCCGCTTAGTAGACGCTGTTGAGCCAAGTGTCGATCTGGCACTCGGCCTCGTCCTTGGCCACGCCATAGCGCTGCTGAAGTCGGCCGCTGAGCTCTGTGCGCTTGCCTTCGATCACGTTGAGGTCGTCGTTGGTGAGCCTACCCCATTTTTGCTGGACCTTGCCCTTGAACGTGTTCCAATTGCCTTCGACACGATCCCAATTTATCGCTTGCTCCTGCGAATTTGGAGATAGCGGGAGAACCCGGCGCGGGAGCAAAAGTTCCGACGCGCAACGGGTGCGGCTCCCAGAGCAAAAGACCTCGTGACCCCCGAGAAAAAGACGGGGGCGTAGCCGACCTAATCTGTCGACTACGCCCTAGATAACCGGCCGAGCACGGGGAGGGGGAAATGGGCGGCCGGCTGCTCATCCAACGCACGAGGTGCCGATCGGTTCCTGGCCATTCCCGAGATCGCTGCGGCCGAGGCGCCTTTTGAAATAGCCGCGCCTCGCGCCGGGAAATTGTTCGGCGAAGTGAAACCCGATCCGCTCGGGCCGACGCGCGCGGCCAAATCCTCTTTTCCCCTCAACGTGTTGCGACAGCCTAGGCTGGCCCTGCCGGGCCGTGCGCGAATCCCGGGCCCAGCGCGTGAACCTTCTCGCGGGTTCACGCGACTAATGAGCACAGGGATCGTGGGGAGCAACCCATGCGGCGTTATTCGCGATACTTCGTCGGCTGCGGCGGGGCACTGTTTGCGGTCGCGGCCTTCCTTCTCTGTCTTGAGCTTTCCGCCACCAGCACCGCTTCGGCATCGTTTTCTCGCAGCGCGCCCATGGTGAACCGCACGCTCAAGAGCGACCGCCTGCCGCTTGTCTCGATCAAGAGCCGCAACGCCGTGAACGGGCCTGCCGAGATGCAGCCACCGCCCGCGCCGGCTCCCAAGCCCAGACTGCTCGACGGGTGCGAATCCATCGTCAGCATGATCGGACAGTCGCCATTGGCACAAGTCGCGGGACGCTGCGTGTCCTAAAAGGACACGCTCGTCGATCCAGCGCGTTCAAGCCTGTCCAGGCATGCGGCATATCGGCCTAGCGGCCGCCGGCTCAAGGCGCGTGGAACCTTCGCGACACCAGCGGCTTATCACGCGGTAATCGGCAAGAGGCGAGCGCGATCCACACTCGCGCGGTCTTTAGCTCAAAGCGCCGGAGCTTTCTCGCGCCTCGCCGAGTATGGGCTCGCGATCTGGAACAAGCGGCCGCGGAGGCGCACTAAACGAGCAAAATGCGCCGTGATTGTTTGCCCGCTGCCGCGCCGCGGGACGCGCACTCGGCTGACAGACCGCGAATAGAACCGGCGCTTGACTCAAGCGGACCGCAGGCAAGAATTCGGCCGGCCACGACACGAAAACTACCCCGAAGCTCCGCTGGATCCAAAGAAAGACCGTCGCATCGTGGATGTGAAAGTGCCTGGGATACAGGACAAGGTTGAAACGGCCGATAGCCCCGGTGGCAAAACAGCGCCGCCTGCCTCGTCCGGTCTGGAATTGTTTCAACGCGCGTTTGACGCGGGACAGATCGGCGTATTGTCATGGGACCTGCGCTCCGGTCAGCTGACGTGGTCGACCAAGCTTGATGATTTCCACGGGCGTCCGGAGGGCACGCTGGACGGGACGGTGTCGATCGCGCCGTCAGACTTTGCGCCGCAGGATACGACAGGTGTTCTCGCCGCCATCGCCAAGAGCTTGCAGACGCGCGAGCCGTGTCGCCTCGAATACCGCCTGCCGGGACGATCGGAGCGCGAGGAGCGCTGGTTTGAAGCGTCGGTCACGGTCATGATCGAGGACGGCGCGATCGTACAAATGCTCGGCATGTGCCGAGACGTCACCGAGCGGCTGCGCATCAATCGCGAAGTTCGCGTGCGCGCGCGCCAGCAGGAAACGCTCGCGCGACTCGGCGAGCGCGCGCTGACCGAAAGCGATCTGCAGAAATATTTCAATGAGGTGGTCACCACGGTCGGCGACATCCTCGACGTGGAAATGGTGAAAATCCTCGAACTGGTGCCGGGCGACGCCGAGCTGCTGCTCAGAGCGGGCATCGGATGGCAACCGGGACTGGTCGGCACGGCCACCGTTTCGACCAGCCGCGAAACGCAGGCCGGCTACACGCTCGCCGCCGGACGTCCCGTGATCGTGGAGGACCTCGCGGCTGAGACGAGATTCACGGGCGCCGCGCTGCTGCAGAGGCACGGCGTGGTGAGCGGATTGACCACGCCAATTGCGGGACGTGATGGGCGTGCCTATGGCGTGCTAGGCGCGCATACCGCCAAGCGCCGCAAGTTCAACGACTACGACGTGGCGTTTCTCGCAGCCGTGGCCAATGTCCTGGCCGGGGCCATCCAGCGCCGACAGCTTGATCAACGCCATGAATTGATGATCCGCGAGCTGCGCCACCGTTCCGGCAACCTTTTCTCGCAGCTGCTGGCCCTGTTCTCGCAAACGGCGAAGAATTCGCGAAGTCTCCCCGACCTGGTGGCGAAATACGAGGCGCGGGTTCTGGCGCTCGCCAATGCCCACCGCCTCATTACCGAAGGCGGTTGGAAGTCGACGTCGCTCAGCGAGCTTCTCAACACGGTGCTCGCTGCGTTCCTCGATCGCATCTCGTTCAACGGACCCAACGTCTTCCTCGAGCCCGACCCGACCTTTGGATTGAGCATGGCGGTCCACGAGCTTGCGACCAATGCCAGCAAGCACGGCAGTCTTTCTGTTGTCTCGGGTCGCGTCGAACTTAGCTGGTCGGTGACGCGCACGGAGCAAGGTCTCACCCTGGTTCTCGATTGGAAAGAGAGTCGCGGGCCTGCCCCCCGGCGAAGCAGGCGAGCGGGTTTCGGCTCGCGGCTGATCAGCATGGTCATCGAACGCCAGCTCAACGGCCAGGTGGAGCAATCCTTCGCAGCGGACGGATTGCGTGCGCGACTGACGGTGCCTCTCACTCACGAGCGATGGCCGGGCAGCGCGCGGCCGACCTCGGCCACCGCTTCGCCATGAACCGGCGCGGCCGCTGGCCGACGCTCGGTTCGAGATGATCGAAGCCACCTGCCGCACCGAGGCTCGTCGCGATCGCGTCGCGACTGGCACGGATGTCGCCCGATGAAGGAGACGCGCGCGATGCATGAAAACGCGTGCTGAACGCGGGTCCGGCCAACGGCGCGATCACGCGACGGCATGCTTCCGTGTCGGAATACCTTCGCCAGCAGTGTCTGCCGCCGAGTCACCCGATTCGCGCTCTTTTGAACAAAATTCGAATCGAGCCCTGCTCCACCGCATCGATAAAACGAGCGCCAAAATCCGTCCGCCATCACATGCAACACTCTCCCGAAAAGGATCGTTCGTGCCGGTGATACAAGCGCTTTTTCGTTGTGTCGCGAGTTCGGTTAGAGCATCGTTAAACCGTGCAGCGGTGGAAACCGCTCTGGCTAAGTGGTGATGGGAAGAGGGGGGCGTCCCTCTTCGGTTGCTCCATCTGGAGCTTACCGAAGGCGATGCTGTCCAGACACAAGGGGAATATCATGATGAAGATTGTACTCGCAACGGCTGCATCCTTGGCCATGCTGAGCGCTGCCGCCGCCGCCGATCTGCCGCGCAAGGAGCCGCCGCCTCCGGCGCCTCCGGTTGGCAAGGCTCCGATCGGCAAGTATCCGGTCGGCAAGGCTCCGATCGGCAAATATCCACAGCCCGTCGTGACCAAGGGCTAAGCGAACGGTGTCACCGACGGGGTGCTCGCGCAGAATTGCCGCGAGCACCCCTGGACACTGCCCCAGACAGCGCAAAGCGCGGCCGCTTCAGCCACTGCTGAAGTGACTCATGATTAGGGGAGTCCAGTATGCGTGATCTTCGCACGAAAGCGCGCGGCCTCGCCTTGAGCGTAGGTCTGTGTGCAGTCGCCATCGCCGCAGGACTGCAAGTTCAGCCGGCGAGCGCGCAGGATAGGGCCGCGACCGCGGCGCTCGGCAGCGCCCAAGCGCAGGCGACGAACCGCGCAATCTACTACGTCGATTTCCGGGCGCGGACCGCCGCCAGCTATGGTCATGCATTCGTCTGGTATGGACGGGCCGATCAAAAGCAGATTGAGATCGCAGGCCTTCATCCTGCGACCGAAAGCGTCATTCCCTACATCCTCGGGCACGTCATCCCAGTCCCGTCCGAAACGGGCAAGAGCTACGGCGATCTCGACGACGACTATTTGACCGCGAGCTACCGCGTCTACATGACCGAGGCCGAGGCCAAGCGGGTATTCGCTTACATCAGGCACCTGCAGGCGACCTCGCCGCTGTGGAACGCCGCGACCTACAACTGCGTCGCGTTCATTCAGGACATCGCCCGCTACATGGGCTTGCGGGTGCCCGGGAATCACTTGTTGTACCCGGAGGACTGGGTCAACAACCTCAAGCAGATCAATGGTGGACGGCGTTACATGTCGAGCCCGGCGGTCGCGCAGGCCTCTTCAACCAAGCCCTCCGCCACGGCGCAGAAGCCTGCCGCCACCGCGGGAGCGCAAACCGCATCCGCCTCGGGCGGCTACTGACGTCGCTCAGAGCGATAGAGCCGATGGGGGTTGTTGCGGAGGCATTTATGCCTCCGCTTCTTCATTCGGAGCCGCGAGAGGGCGCGGTCCAAGCATGAACATGAGAGCGCCGTGCCGAGTCGCGGGAAAAGGCGTGGGTCGCCGCGCGGTGGCGGCGTGGCTCGCAGCGGCGCTACTGATCGCTACTTCGGACGGCGCCTTTGCGCAGGCGTCCCCATCCGATGCCGAGGCCTGCCTCGCCGCGAATCGCACCCTCTCCCTAGGCGCGCCGCTGCCGCGTACCGCGGCGCGGCTCAAAGCCGGCGATTCGCTGCGCATCGTCGCCGTTGGATCCTCCTCCACGACCGGACTCTGGGTCTTGAGTCCGGGCGCGACTTATCCCGAGGTGATGCGGCGCGAACTTGCGAGACTGCGCCCGCACACGCGCACCGAGGTGATCAATAGCGGCCACATCGGCGAGACGATCACGGGCAGCATGGCGCGCTTCCAGCGCGATGTCCTCGCCTATGGCCCCGACCTCGTCATCTGGCAACTCGGCACCAATGACGTGGCGTGGGGCGGCCACGCCGACGGTCTCACGGATCGAGTGATCGAGGGCGTGCGCATGCTCAAGGCGGGCGGCGCCGACGTGATCCTCATGGACCTGCAATACGCGCCGCTCGTGCTTGCCTCCTCCCAGCATTCGGTCATGCAGGCGATCGTTGCCGAGGTGGCCCGCCAAGAGCGCGTGGGCCTGTTTCCGCGCTTTGCCCTTATGCGCCGCTCGATCGACGCGGGATTGCCGGCGAGCGCGCTCGTAGCATGGGATGGGCTGCACAATTCCGCCGCCGGCTACGACTGCGTCGGTCGCGCGCTCGCCCGTGCCGTCGTCGCCGGCGGGCGCTGAGCGCCGCAAAGATCTACGTGGCCGCTGCTGCCCTCGCCGGCCACAGCCGCGCCAGGATGAACAGCAGGAGGCCCGATGCGAGACAGGCAGGAACCGCGGCCCACAGCCACGGCTCGCTTCCAGTCGCGAGATAGATCGCCACCGCGATCGGCCCGGCAGCAGCGCCACACGCGAGGATGACCAGCGCCCAGGCGGAGGATACCGTTCCGAAGCCGTCGCGCGTTTTGCCGATGAGCGGTCCCAAGAGGAGAGGTACGAACGCGAGCTGTGCGCAGGAGAACGCGAACAAAAGCGCAAGGAACGCGCTGCTCGTGTAGCTCATTTTCAGATAGGCATCGGCGATGAAGAGGCCTGCGATCGTCGTTGCGACGTAGAGCCCGCCGCCTGCAATGATCGTCCGTCGCGTCGCCTCACCGGCGTCTCCCTTTGCCGACCCGAGTTCCGGCCAAACCGTTGGCAGCACGTCATAGCGGACGGTGCATAGGCTCGCCAAGAACAGCGAACTCATCGTGGAGAGCGCGATCGCAAACACGCTGAGCAACAACAGCGACAAGGCGGCGCCAGCGAGCGCATTTTGTTCTGCGGCCAACTCCCGAAGGAAGCCCGCAACTGCGTTCGCGCCGTCGGGGATCGCCATGGTGACGACGGCAATAACGCCGAACATGCACATGAACAGCGACATCAACGGCGTCTCAACGGCGTAGATCCTCACGATCCCGCGAAATACCGCTGGTCGTCGGCTGGGCTCCAGGTCGCCTGCGTCTTTCGCGAAGACAGCAATTCTTTGCCAGTTGGTCATATCGACGAGCGGATGGAAGAGCGGCAGCAACACCAAGGCGGCCAGTCCCACGCTTGGCACGCGCGTCCCCGTCGCCAGTGCGGCGATGCTGTCAATGACGGCAGCCGAGAGACCGTCGGCGTAGAGTTGCATGACCGCGACGACAATGACCCACGCCGCAAAAACGGATATGCAGGCGTTGAGTATCTTCTCGAATCTCCTGAACAGGCGCGCGGCGAACGGCTCCCGGCCGGCTTCATTCGTCGCGTCCGAAGAAGCGCCGCGAATGGGGCCGGTATCGACATAGCGCGAACGCCGGTAAAGCGGCATGACTGCGCAACAGGCGGCAACGAAGATAACTGCGAAGGTGCTGTGCGGCGTCATCGGCCGCAGCGCCGAAATCATGAGGTACAACAGCAGAGCGACCGCGCCGAACAGGCCGAGGTAGCACATGCCCAATTGCGATTGGGCCGAGCGCATGACCCCGGAGTTCCCCGAAAGGATTGCGTACACGCCCATCAAGGCCACGAGTCCGCACACGAAGACGTATGTGGAGGCCGTATTGCCGGAGAGAACCGGCTTGAGAAACGCCGCCAGGACGAGTGCCTCGCCGATCGTCAGCGTAAGCATTGCGAAAATCGTGAGGCCCGATGCGAGCAGCCGCACGCGCGGATCATTCCCGTGCTGTCGCGCGATGAACTCGTGCACCGTGATCGATCGCCCCCCGCCCAAGGCGCTCTCCATGAACGCGAGCATGGGGCGACGCAGGATGTAGATCAGGAACACGCCCACTCCGAAGAATGCTGAATTGATGATCGCCGGCCAAAAATCGCCGCTCGCGCCCCAGGCGAAGAACGGACCGAATGTCGCCATCTTTAGCGCATAAGCGACTGAAGAATTTCGAATCACGCCGGGTGGGGTGTGTCCCGAAGAGAGAAAATAGTCCTGCGCGCGCGCGTAGGTTCTGCGCCGCAGGAGGTAAATCGGTATCAGGTAGATTGCGAGCGAGATCAGGGGGAGAAATAAGACAAACGGCATAAGCATTTGCTGCGTTCGCCGGTGCGCGGCTGCGTCCAACCGCGATAATGCGGAAAAATACGAGCGCGGGCAACGGATCGGGCCAGAGTGGCAGACGAGGCGCTCGCCTTATTGCCGACTGCCGATGATAAGTGCGGCAGGAATGGGGCTATGTCGCTCATGCGACGAAGCAGCGTTGCAGCTGCAGAATGAGCGGGGGGCAATGGCTGAGATAACTGGACGGACCGGGCGGCGGCGCCGCGGCTCAGCTGCGCCCGCGCACGCCCATCGTACTTTGTCATTCGCGGCGCGGTCGCTCGCTGTCGCCATCGCTCTGCTGTGGTGCAACTGCGCGTTCGCCGTCGAAACCGAGGTGCTGCTGCTGCGTGGCTGGTTTGGCGTGTTCTCGACCGGCATGGATGGCCTTGCCGCCGAGCTCAAGGCCAAGGGGATCAAGGCCGAGGTGGCGGGACACTTGTACTGGTCGACGGCAGTCAAGGGGATCCTCAAAGAGCGCGCCGCCGGTAAGACGAGCGCACTGATTCTGGTCGGCCACTCGCAGGGCGCCAACAACGTGATCGATATGGCCCGCTCGCTCGAGCCGCACAAAGTTTCGGTCGATCTCTTGGTGACGCTTGCGCCGTTCATGCAAAACCCGGTGCCGGCGAACGTCCTGCGAGCGGTCAACTACTTCCAGTCCCCCGGCTGGGGCGCGCCGCTGACGGCCGATCCAGGCTTCCACGGCAAGCTTGCCAACATCGATGTGGGGGACGATTGGAGCATCGCCCACATCAGCATCGACAAGAGCTCAAAAATTCATGCGGAGATTTCCCGCGAAATCGCCGCGCTGTCTCAAATGAAACAAGGGCCAGAAGACGCCGCTACCAATCCGCTCACTGCCGCCGCGCCGCCATCGCAAAAGAGATTCCCGCCGCAAGCCCAGGCGCAATAGGACGGCACGGCACTAGGGCGCTCGTAGGGCGCATAAGCAAAGCGCATTGCGCCGCTACGTACTCGCGGATAGCGGGCCATCAATTCGGCCAAGCGGCGCCCCACCGATCAGCATACGCCACCTCGCCCACTGGCCTGCGTGCCACCGGACCAAACTTTCCCCGCGGGTAGCCGATCGGCATCAAGGCATAGGTCGATACGTCGGCCGGCAAGCCGAGCAACGCCTTCACTTCATTCTCGCAACGGATGTGGTTGGTCGTGATCACGGTGCCTAATCCAAACGCACGGCACGCCAGGATGATGTTCTGCACGGCCGGATAGATGCTCGCGGCCCGAATCCGCCGTTCATAGGCGAGCTCTCCCTCATAGATTGCTTGCAGAGACGGCGGAAGCGTTGCACGCGGCGGCGGGGGACGGTCGTGCAGACAGGGGACCAGGAGCACCGGCGTTTCGCCCATATGGTCCCACAAATAAGCGCCGGACGTCATGAAGCGCCGATACTGCTCTTCGCTCATATGCGCCGGGCGGCCGCGCGCCTTGTATACCTCACTCGCGATGTCGGAGGCCTTGCGGTAGATCATGCCCAGCTTGCGCCGTTGCTCCACGTCGCGCACCACGACGAACGCCCAGTTCTGCGCATTTCCGGCCGAGGGCGCTCGAATGGCGGCGTCCAAAATGCGGGTGATGATCTCCTCCGGTACTGGATCGGGTTTGAGCCGGCGCAGCGCCCGTGCGGAGTAGATCGCGTCGAACAGTTCGATGTCAGGCATGGCGAGCCCTCACGCGTCAAATCCGTTCGGCAGCCTACCGACCTCGGCTGAACCGCGCGCGTTTATCGCGCTCATCGGCGGCGCGGCGGCGGCATGCCCGCTCGCGGCGCGCAGCACGGTGGCCGGCTTGCCTGCCCGGCCGGATCAATCAAGCCTGCTTGTACCGTCCCATTCCGAGAATTCGATGACGGTGCCGTCGGGATCGCGGATGTAGAACTGGCGGCCTACGAAGACGCCTTTCTTGCGGTCTTCTTCCTCGAACACCTCGACTCCTTTGGCGGCAAGGAAGGCCTTGGCCCGTTCATATTTCTCCGAGTCGACCTTGAAGGCGTGGTGTGCTCGGCGGCTGTCCTTTGGATCGCGCTTTAGCGGTGCGTCGCTTCTCGCCAGAATGACGTGATCTCTTCCCGCGCGCAAAAACACCATGCCCGACGCGGGCGTACTCTGTATCAGCGTCAGCCCGAGGATCTCAGTGTAAAATTTACGACTCGCCTCAAGGTCGCTGACCGCGATGCTGAAATGAACGACGCCTTTGGGTTCGATCATGTATGAAGGTTCCTGGAGCTTCGATTTAATCATGGGCTCAAAGGCTGCACAAGAATGCGCGCGGTCGGCACAACTCGGACGGTCCCCGCATGCGGGTTTTCCGCCGATTACGGTGCCTCAGCTGACATCGTCAGTGGCCATTGCCGAGCCGTCGCGTTTTGAGTACGCGCGCTAATAGATGCCGGGCAAGATGCGCGAGGTGCAATCCATGTAGCGGCGGTAATCCTCGCCAAAGATCTCGATCATCATCGCCTCCTCGTGTCCGACGCGCAGGAAAAAGAGCGTGCCGAAGCCGACGAGGCCGGCGGGCCCCGCAATCCAGTTCGGCAGCAAGAGTGCTTGCGCCAGCGCCCACAGCCAGAATGCCGAATACATCGGATGCCGCACCCGGCTATAGACACCCCTTGTCACCAAAGTGTGCTGGTCGCGCACTTCGAGCGTGACCGACCAATTGCGGCCGAGGTCCTTGTGCGTGCGGTAAAACAGCCACAGCGCCGCGGCGAACAGCGCCACGCCGAGCCATGCTTGCCAGGGATGAAACGCATAGTTGGCGAAGCGCGGTGCGTCGCTGATCACGTAGACGAACGGAATGATCCCGAGGCCGGTGGCCGAGATCGTCATCAGCACGACCTCGCGGCCGCGGTCGCTGCGCCGTAGTTTCGGGGTGCGCCGCGCCCGGCGATCATGGGGATAGCGGATGACGAACCAACCGACGATACCCAAGACCCAGATCGCCTTGGCGACGAGCGGCGTCATAACGATGGCTGCGCCGCCGCAACGCGCGATGGCGCCGGATCCCGGTAGGTGCCGTCGGCAGCGAGGAAATCCAAGAAGCCCAGCGGCGACGTCGTCCAGTTGGCGAATGAAACCGGACCGCACGCCATCAGAAAATAATCGTAAGGCGCGCGCCGGTCGTTGGCCATGACCGAGCGATAATGCAATCGAAGGACGTGGGTGCGGCAGCGCTCGAACGTTTCGGGCAGCAGCATGTCGTGGATCTGCACGCGTCGGATCACCGGCTTGCCGTCGAGCCGGTCGTCGTCGATCCGTCGCAGCGAGACCGGATCGAACTTGTAGAAGCTGATCGTGTCGGCGCGAGATTGATATTCGGTCCAGGCGACGGAGGGCTCTGCGACAACGCGGGCAATTCTGGCGCGGATCGCTTGCGCGCGCGGGTGCAGCGCGAATTTGGGGATGGTCGCGCCGATGGTGAGCACGGAAACAGCGGCGCCACGGCGGGCGAAACCGGCGTCCCGGGCGAGCGCGCGAACGATCACGTCGAGCACGAGCATCGCGCCGAGGCTGTGGCCGACGAGGACGATCTCGTCCAGCCCCCCTTCGCGCGCCCGCGCCAGCAAGGTCTCCGCAAAGCGATCGAGTCGCGCATCGATATCCGGGCGGCCCCCGTGAATGTAGTCGTGGGCGCAGACCCAATCGTCCAACAGTTGTTCGACGCGCCAGCGCCGGCCGGGCCACCGCATCAGCACGAGAAAGAGGAGCAGGCCCGCCGGCACGCCGAGCACGACGGCGTTAAACCCGTCGAGGCCGACAAAACCGGTCAGCAGCCGTGCAAAGAACCATCCGACGGCGGCGAACAGCACGACCGAAAGGATCGGAAACAGGAAAAAGATCGCGTAACGCTGGTTCGCGACGATGTAGCGGAACATCGTGCCGGTGACGATGAAATCGAGATAGGCGCGCAGCGCCTCAAACAGCCGCACCGGCAGCGGCCGCGTGAAATCGCCGCGGACGATGTCGTCCCACAGCAGAGCTTCGTGCACCGCCTCGACCTGCCAATTGGGAGCGCACGCGCGCACGCTCCACCAGGCGCGCGATTGGTCGCTATCCTGCTCGAGCTCCGACACACTCGCGTCGACGTTCCAGGTGCGCCGAAAGACGTCGAGCTGGCGCACAAACCGCCGGTATTGCGCGCCCGCATCGATCGGGTCGTAGCCCGCAATATGATAGACGTGTCGATGCCGCACCATTGCAGCAGCGGCCTATTTCATCATCTCGTCCGGCGGCATGATGCCCCACAAATTCGCGGCCGCCGGGTCTTTGGGCCACACTTTCGGTTTCTGCGGGCGGTCGCGGTGCCATGGGCGCGGCTCGAAATACCCGAGTTCCTCGTTGACCTGATCGAGCTCAGCGAACAGCTCGGTGATCAAGCCGTTGGGTGCGCGGTGATAGGCAAACAGATTGTGACCGATGCCGTGCCGCCCCGGTCCCCAGATCAGCGTGTAGCCGTTGAGGCTGAGAAAATCGCAGGCGGTCTGCAGGTGCGCCCAATCGCGGAGCTCGAAAGCGGTGTGAAAATGCCGGTTCGCATCGATCTGCATCAGGTTGATGGTGTGATGGTCGCGGCCGCAACGCAGGAACGAGAAGAAATCTCCCATCCAATCCGACTCGCGAAAGCCGAGCACGTCGCAATAGAACTTGGTCACATGCTTGACGTCGGTGACGAAAAACGCGACGTGGCCGAGCTTGTGCGGAACGATGCCCTTGGCCGGGAAGCGCTGGCCGGAAAATGCCTCCCGCTTAAAGACCTCCATCACGGTCCCCTTCGGATCCTCGAACGTGACCATGTCGGTAATCGACGGCTCGGCGTCCTTGCGCCTCTGGGTCTTGATCCCGTGGCCCTGCACCTGCTTCTCGAACGCGCCGAGATCGTCCTCGGGCGCGATCTGGAACCCGAGGCGCACACATTTGGCCTGCGCGCCCTTGTGCAACACCACGGAATGATGATCGATCGTCGAGGCGAGATAGACCGCATCCTTGCTCTTGTCGGTTACCGTAAGGCCGATCACGTCGGTGTAATATTCGGTCTGTTTCTCGACATCCGGCATTTCATAGACGGCGTGGGCGATCTTCTTGACGCGGATCATGCGGACCTCCGTTCTCTTTCCCCTCAATCTCGGGCCTTGGCGCGCGGCAGCGCGCCGATCACGTCGACCATGGCGGCGACGTCCTTCTCCCCAAATCCCATCGCCATGAACTTGTCGTAGAGCTCGACCGCACGGTCGAGCATGGGGGTGGCGACGCCAACGCTGTCGGCAAACTCGCCGATCATCTCGAAATAGTGCCGCAGCGCGGGCGCCGTGCCTTGCGGGGGAAGAAAGCGCCGCTGCGCCATCCAAGGGGCGCGGATGCCGAACTGGGTCGAGCCTCCGCTGCCGCCGGCGATTGCCTTGATCATCAGGTCGACGTCGACGCCGGCTTTCAAGCCCAGCGCCATCGCTTCTGCGGCCGCGGCGATGTGGACAGCCACGAGCAGATTGTTGACGAGTTTGACCCGGCTCGCAGCGCCGAATGACCCGAAATAGAGGCAGGTATCGGCAAATCCGCGCACGTAACGCTCGGCCTGGGCGCAGGCCTCCTTGTCGCCGGCGAGATAGATCACCGCCTTGCGCGCCGCCACCATTCCCGGCGTGCCGCTAACCTCACCGTCGAGAAAGATCGCCCCCTTGGCCGCAAGCGGAGCGACGTAACGTTCCTTGTCAGGAACGGGATATGAGCCGAGCTCGACAATGATCTGGCCCGCCCGCGCGGATTTGATGAGCCCGTTCGGGCCCTGCACGACGTCCTCGAGCGCCTCCGCGGATGGAAGGCACGAGAACACCATGTCCGCTTGGGCGCCGACGTCGGCGGACGAGCGACCTCCAATGCCGCCGATTTTCTCGAACTCGGCGAGCGAGCTGCGGCGATAACCCACCACCCGATAGCCGCTCTTGACCAGGTTTTCGCCGATCGGCAGTCCGATCTTGCCCACCCCGATGAGGCCCACCGTTTCCATGCGCTTAGCCTTTACTCAGACACTCGCTCGTTTCACCTTACGCCAGTTCGAGCGACTGATCGGAAAAATTCACCTTAATGCCGAGCGAGCCCTCCATCACCGTCCATTCCCGCAGCTCGAAGCTGCGCAGCCCGTGCAGGACGAAGGGATCGGCCTCGGCGATCTCGCGCGCCGCTTGCGCGCTCGCGGCCCGCACGATGGTCAGGCCATCGCCGCGCATTTGGCCGTCGGCTTGCGCCAGCGGACCGGACGCGAACAGCACGCCCTTCTTCTCCAAGCCGATCATGTATTCGAGATGGCGCGGCAAATGTTCGGCGAGTTGCTCGGGTGCTGCGCCGCCCTTGGACAAGATGACGTAGAACTTTTTACGAAGCATGCCCTTGGTGAGCTCGCGGATGCGCTCTTGCGTCATGCTCCCCTCCCCCTTCCCGTCCGGCGGCAGCGTCGCCATGCCTGCGAGCATGGCGAGGTGCACGGCCGCGATCAAGCATCCGATCCGGCCGCGATGGCGGTTCCCTGCGATATCTGCTGCGCCCGCCGGATCCGCTGCCACACCTGCTCGGATGTCAGCGGCATGTCGAGGTCGGTGATACCGAGGGGAGCGAGCGCATCGAGCGCCGCGCTGATGAGCGCCGCTGGGGCGCCGATGGCGCCCGACTCGCCACAGCCTTTGGCCCCGAGCGGGTTATGGGTGCACGGCTGGCTTTCATCGCATTCGGTGAGGAATGACGGCAGATCGTCGGCCCGCGCCAGCGCATAGTCCATGAACGACCCGCACACGGGCTGCCCGCCTCCGTCATAGATACACCGCTCGAGCAGCGCCTGGCCAAGGCCCTGCGCGAGGCCACCGTGGATCTGGGCCTCCACGATCATCGGATTAATGACGGTGCCAATGTCGTCGACGGCCCAAAAACCGACGATGTCGATGCGGCCGGTATCCGCGTCAATCTCGAGCTCGCAAACATGCGCGCCGTTGCTGAAGGCAAAGCTCGGCGGATCGTAGACGGCGGTCTCCTGCAGACCGGGCTCGAGCGTCTCGAGCGGAAAGTTGTGCGGCACGTAAGCCGCGTGCGCCACCGCCGCGAATGCCACGCGCCGGTCGGTGCCAGTCACAAGGAATTCGCCATCGCTGAATTCGATGTCGCTCGTGGCCGCCTCGAGCAGGTGGGCGGCAATCAGTTTGCCTTTGGCGATGATCTTGTCCGCGGCGCGATCGAGCGCGCAGCCGCCGACCGCGATCGAGCGCGAGCCGAAAGTACCGGTGCCATAAGGCACCGCATCGGTATCGCCTTCGATGACCTCGATTTTATCGATCGGAACGCCGAGTCGCGACGACAGGATCTGAGCAAACGTCGTGGCGTGACCTTGGCCGTGGTTATGGGTTCCGAGCATCGCCCGCACGGCGCCGTCGGGCTGGACCCGTATCGATGCGGCTTCATAGAAGCCGACACGGGCACCGAGTGCGCCGGCAAAACGCGACGGCGCGACCCCGGATGATTCGACATAGCAGGCCATGCCGATGCCGCGCAGGCGTCCGCGCCGCTCGGCCTCGACGCGGCGCTTCTCAAATCCCTCGTAGTCGGCGAGCGCGAGCGCGCGGGCAAAAATTTTCGGGAAATCGCCGCAGTCATAGGTTGGCCCGATCGGTGTCTTGTACGGCATCGCGCTCGGTGGAACGAGGTTGCGCCGGCGGATTTCCGCGCGATCGATGGCAAGCTTCTCGGCCGCGCGGTCGGCAAGCCGCTCCAACACGTAACAGGCCTCGGGCCTCCCCGCCCCGCGAAACGCGTCGGTCGGCGTTGTGTTGGTGAACACGCCCGTCACTTCCACGAAGATCGCGGGGGTACGATATCCGCCCGCCAAGAGCGCGCTGTAGATCGCGCTCGGAATGGCGGCACCGAAAGTCGAAACATAGGCGCCCAGATTGGCCAAGGTCTCAACCTTGAGCGCGAGGAAATGGCCGTCGCCATCGAGCGCGAGCTCGGCATGAGTGAGGTGATCGCGGCCCTGATTGTCGGCGACAAAACTTTCCGCCCGGCTCGCGACCCAGCGCACAGGACGGCGCAGCCGCCGCGCGGCCCAGGCGATGATCCCCTCCTCGGGATAGAGCTTGCCCTTGTAGCCGAAGCCGCCGCCGACGTCGGGCGACACCACGCGCAACGCGCTCTCGGGGATGCCGAGCTGCTCCGTCACCTGGCGGCGGATGTGGTGCGGGGCTTGCGTCGACGTGTAAAGCGTAAGCTTCTCGCTCTGCGTTTCGGCCATGACCGCGCGCGGCTCGATCGCCGCGCCGACCAAGCGATTGTTGACGAGGTCGATCGCGACCACGTGGGAGGCTAAGCGGAATGCCGTGCGCACCGCCGCCTCATCGCCGCGCGCCCAGCGAAAGCACACGTTGCCAGCGGCGCAAGCATGGAGCTGCGACACGCCGGCTCCCTGCGCCACAGTCGCATGGGTGACGGCGGCGAGCGGCGCGTAGTCGACGTCCACCCGCTCGGCCGCGTCGAGCGCCTGCGCAAGCGTTTCCGCCACGACCGCCGCGACCGGCTCACCGACGTGGCGGACCTTATCGCGCGCCAGCGCAAAGCGCGGCGGCTCGGCCATGGGCGAGCCATCGCGCGAGCGGATCACCCACAGCGACCGCATCGGCGCCATGCCATCGGTTGCCATGTCGGCCCCGGTCAACATCGCGACGACCCCGGGTGATGCGCGCGCAGCCGATGTTTCGATCCGCCGAATCGCTGCATGCGCGTGCGGCGAGCGAACGAATGCGCAGGCGAGCGCGCCGGAAAGCTCGATATCGGCGACGAAACGCCCGCAGCCGGTGAGAAAGCGCCGGTCCTCGAGGCGGCGCAGCGGCACGCCGATGCCCTGGTGGTTAGGCTTGCGCGAGGTGTCCATGCACCCTTGTCCCGGATGCGGTGCAGCGCGAAGCTTTTGCGCAGCGGTGCTCCGCTGATCCGGGACCGCCACGGACTCGAACGGTCCCGGGTCTGCAGCGCATCATTACGCTGCGCTTCATGCTGCACTGCGCCCGGGAGACAGTGAGTTCATTCCACGACTTCTACTCCATCTCCTCGCGCACCAGCTCGAGCCGTTCGAAGGCTGACTTGTCCGTCACCATGAGCAGGTCGGCGTCGCCGCCGCGCGCCTCGTGGCGCGCCCAGGTCCAGTGCGGGATGGTGAAGACATCGTGCTGTGACCACTCGAAGGTCTCCTCCCCTATGCTCGAGCGGCCCTCGCCCGCGATCACCAGGCACACCACGTTGTACGTCGCGCGTTTTCTACGTGTGGTGATGCCCTTGTCCAAGCGGGCGGCGTAGCAGTCGAGCGTCGGCATGACGGCGCCGCCGGTCGCAGGGTTGACGTAGCGGATCACGTGCATGCCGTCCGCGCCGGCGGGCGCGGCGGCAAGGAGCCGGCGCGTCGCCTCGCCGGGATAACGGTACTTGGGCGAATTGGCGGCGCTGACGCCGGCTTGCTCCACGCGCAGGCCTGTCTCCGCCCACAACGTCTCTTCGCCCTCGTCGACCTGCCAGAACTGATTGTTGCGCGGGTCGCCCGGCTCGAAGAAATGCGCGTCGAGCGCGCGAATGAGCGGCATGTTGGCGGCATCGAACCAGATGATGCGGTGATCGCTGTCGTTGATGTGGCCATGCCAGACCATCGGGGGCGTCAGGATCAAGTCGCCCGCCTTCATCTCGCAGCGGCGGCCGTCGACGATGGTGACCGCGCCTTCCGCGCGCGTGGCGAAACGGATCGCCGCCCCGGTGTGACGGTGCGGGCGCGCGCGCTCGCCCGGATCAAGCACCGTGAAGGCGGCGAGCAGCGTGCTCGTGGTGGTGGTTTCCGCCCCGAAGGCCGGATGGGCCATGATCAGCGCGCGGCGCTCGATGTCGTTGATGGAGACTTCGCCGACCGAACGCTGCAGCATCGGCTCGACCTCGCGCCAGCGCCAGATGAACGGCGTGTCCGGCGCCTGCGGCCTCATCGGGGTGATGCGCTGATAGCGGTCCCACAGCGGATGCAGGTGCTTCGCCTCGAGTTCGCGGACGAAGGGGGTGCTCTGCTTTGCAACGGTTGCAATGTCGGCCACTGCGTTTACTCCCTGTCGCGCCCATTACGGCACGTCGGGTGGGCATTGCGCACTCTCGATTCCATCCCCCGCAGGTGTACTGCCGGCACAACGCCTACGCAGCCTGTCCCCGGGGCAAAATCGCCCGCGAAGCGGTGTGAGCTGTCCTTGCTCAGCATGCGATTTTGCCCATCCTATATCGCTGACTGCTCACGACTTCGGCAGCTTGGCGTCAATATTCGAGTTGTCGATGATGATGTGTTTGATGAAAACGCGCGGCTCGACCTTGTCGCCCTTGAGGAATGAGGCGAGCACGTCGACGCCGAGGCGCCCCCATTCCGCCGGGTTGAGTTCGACCGTCATCGCCAAGTTTTCCTCCTTCACCGCGCGCAGCGCCGGCGGCACGCCGTTCATGCCGGTCACCAGCGTCTTGCCTTTGCGATTGGCGGCGTTGACCGCCTGCATGGCGCCGAGCGCGACGTCGTCGTTGGCGGCATAGATCGCGGCGAGGCCGGGGTTTGCGACCAGCACGTCTTCCGCCTGCTTGACGCCGCGCTCGCGCGTGAGCGGGCCGTCGCCGCGGAATACGATTTCGATTCCGGGATATTTCGCCATCACCTCGCTGTAGCCGTCGCCCAGATTCTTGAATGTGGGCGCACCGCTCGGTCCCATGAGCAGCGCGACCTTGCCCTTGCCGCCGAGTCTCTTCGCCGTCCACTCGGCGATGTCGCGGCCGATCTGCTTCTCGTCCATGGCCACGTGAATGGTCTGACTGGGGGACGCGGAGCCGCGGGCCACGGAAACGATCGGGATCCTGGCGGCGGCCGCCGCGTCGTAGGCGGCGTTCACCCCCACTGCATCGATGGGCGAGATCAAGATGCCTTTGACCCCGCGGGCGATCAGATCTTGCACGCCGTTGATCTGTTTGAGCTTGTCCTCGTTGGCGGAGACCGTGGCGACGTCCCAGCCGAGTTCCTCGGCCCGGGCGCGAATGCCGCGCAGCATGGCGATGTAGAAGGGATTGTCATCCTGCGCGAGCGAGACACCGATGGTGATCTTCTGCTGGCCGATGGCCGGTGCCGTCAGCGCGAGCGCGGGGAGAACCATCACGGCGGCGGCAAGCGAGATGATGCGAGACTTGAACATGCAAAACTCCCTTATCTTCCACGCCGTGGCACTTCTGGATCTCCTAATCCACGGCCTACTGGCTCCCACGAGAGCGTAGCCTTTCAGCGGCGGCGGCGGCAATGATTACCGCACCCACCGCGACGCGCTGCCAATAGGAATCGACGTTCAAGAGGTTAAGCGCGTTGCCGAGCACGATCATGATGAAAACCCCGATCACGCTTTTGTAAAGCATGCCTTCGCCGCCGTAGAGCGATGCGCCGCCCAGAACCACGGCGGCAATGGCGGTCAATTCGTAAAATTCGCCGGCGGTGGGCTGGCCGGATTGCAGCCGAGCCGCGAGCATCACGCCCGCGACGCCGGCAAGCGCACCGCACCACACATAGGTCGAGGCGATCAGGCGACGCACGGGTACGCCCGAGAGATAGGCAGCCTCCCGAGAGCCGCCGGTCGCATAGATGCGCCGGCCGTAAGGGGTCGCGTGCATGACGAAGGACAACACTGCCAGCAGCACGGCCGGAATCCAGACGAGATAGTGGATGCCCAGGAAGCGCTCGGACCCGAAGGCGACGAACGCGCCGGGAAGGCCCGACTCCCCGCTCACTGGCGCACCACCGGTGATGAGAAAAACCACGCCCCGCACCAAAACCATGGTGCCAAGCGTGGTGATGAAGGGGTTGACGTTGAGAAAAGCGATGACGAGACCGTTGGCGAGCCCGACCGCCGCTCCGGCAATAATGCCGGCGGCGATCCCCGCCGCGATGCCGGCCTCGAGCATCACCATGCTGGCGATGCAGCCGGAGAGCGCGGCGGTCGAGCCGACCGAGAGGTCGAAGCCGCCGCCGATGATGACGAAGGTCATGCCCATGGCGATCACCGCCATGATCGATGACTGCACCAGGATATTGGTCAGGTTGAACGGGGAGAGAAAGCGATTGGTCAGCAGTGCGGTCGCCGCGCAGAGGAGGATCAACGAGACGAGCGGCATCTGCCCCGCGAGATTCCATCTTCTGGGCGCGGGTTTCATCTCACCCGCCGATCGCGCTGCGCAGCGTCGGCTCGTCGATACCTGCGCTGCGATCGAGCGTGGCCGTGATCCGTCCCTGCCGCACGGCAAGCACGCGGTCGCATAACCGCGCGAGCTCCGCGAGATCGCTGGAATAGATTATTGCGCCGGCGCCGCGACGAACGAGATCGCCGATAAGCGCGTGGATCTGCGCCTTGGCCGCAACGTCGATGCCTTGCGTGGGATCATCGAGAAGCAGCACCGCGACGCGGCGCGCGAGCCATTTCGCCAGGATCACCTTTTGCTGATTGCCGCCGGAGAGCGCGCTTGCCTTGAGATCCGGCTGCCGCGGCCGAATGTCGAGGACATCCATCACCTCGGCCACGATGCGATCGCCTGCCGCGCGATCGAGAAAGCCCATGCGCGAGAGCGCGCCGAGGTTGGGCAGCAAGATGTTGTCGCGCACCGATTGATTCATAACGAGACCGAGCGAGCGCTCGCCCGGCACCATGCCGATGCCGGCGGCAATGGCGTCGCGGGGGCTCGCGAGCCAGCGCTCGTTGCCGGCGACCTCCACCCTCATCGGCGCGCCCGCGGCACCGAACAGCCGGCGGATCATGCGATCGGCGCCGCTGCCGAGCAGCCCCGCCAACCCGACGAATTCGCGCGCGTGCATGCGCACGTCAGTCACCCCGTCCGGTTTCGCTTCCAGCAGCGGCTCGCCGGATGGCAGCGGTGCGGGGAGCGCCTGCTGCGTCGCGCGCCCGGTCATCGCGGCCACGAGGTCGTTCACGGAGAAAGCGCCGCGGGCGGCGAGCGCCACTACGCGCCCGTCGCGCAGCACGGTGCAGCGGTCGGCGATCGCGACCACCTCCTCGAGGCGGTGGGAAATGTAGATGATGGCGGTGCCTTGCAGCTTCATGCGCGCGAGCACCGCAAACAGGCGCGCGATCTCGCGTTTCTCGAGCGCCGCGGTCGGCTCGTCGAGGATGAAGATGCGGCAGCGGCGATGGAGCGCCTTGGCAATGGCCACGAGCTGGCGTTCGGCGAGACTGAGCGAAGCGACCGGCGACCGCGGGTCCGGCGCGAAGTCGAGCTCAGCGAGCACGGCATGCGCCTCCTCGTGCATGCGCGCACGATCGATAACTGCGAGGGGGCCGAAGCGCCGCGCCGGAAGGTCGCCGAGCGCGATGTTTTCCGCAATCGAGAGCGCAGGGACGAGGCGCAGCTCCTGCGGAATGGTCACGATACCGGCGGCGATCGCGTCGCGCGGGCTCGCGAAGTCGCGTTCCTCGCCCTCGACCCGAATGACGCCCCGGTCCGGGCGATGCATACCCCCGAGAATGCGGATCAAAGTGGATTTACCGGCGCCGTTCTCACCGACGAGGGCGTGGATTTCGCCGAACGCCACGGCGAAGTCGACGCCGTCGAGCGCGACCGTCGCGCCGAACCGTTTGTGAATCCCCTCAGCGCTCGCGGCGGGGTGGGTCATGTAACATCTGCACTGCTCGGCTGCATGACCGAGAGGCCATCCCGTTCACCGCGGCACGAAGGCCACCTGCATCTTCGCGTCGGTCAGCCGGCCATGATCGATGATGACGTCGTTGTCGAGCGCGACCGTGCAGTCGCGCATCGGCACATCGTAATGTCCTTTGGTGGTGCGCTTGCCGCCACCTTGCGAATTGGGGCCGGTCGAGAACAGAAAATTGCCGGCGAAGCAGCGGGCGCCGGCGTGGTGGCGCTTCGGGTCGCCGCCGTAAAGCGCGATCGCGTCCCAGCGCCCCTGCGGGTTGAGCCCCCAGCCGAGATGCGAGATGGCATGACCATCGAGGTCGTCCGCATGCGCCTTGTTGCCCTCGAGCCAATCGCTCATGAGCTTGGCATCGAGCGCGCCCTCGATCTTGCGGATGAATCCGTCGCGGATGGTGAGCCGCACCTCGTCCTGCACGTAACGGCAATACGGCAGCACGACGATATCGCCGGGCGCGAACACGACGGTGCCGTTGGCCGAGCCCTCGTCGGGAAAGGTGTGCACGTGGCCGGCGCCCCAGTGGTCGAAGCGGCCCGGCGTCTCCGCATATCCGTACTGGATCATGGTCGGGTATTCGCCGAGTTTTGCCGTGAGGTCGGTGCCGCCGGGACGCGTGATGCGCATGGTCTTGGCGCGCTGGAGCCGCTCTCCCGCATAGGTCACCGCCTCCTTCAGGCCGGGCGGCGCCATCAAAGTCTCGAGCTCGTCGGGCCCGTCGATGACCATGAGCACGCGCGTGCCGGCCTCGCGCGCCTCCTTGAGCCAGCGCGTGAACAAGGGAATGTGGAGACAGACCAGCATGTCGGCCGCCTTGATCGCCTCGAGCGTGCCCTTGCAGCGCCCCACGGTCTCGACGCCCACCTTGGTCCACGACGGCATGGCGTTGACGCACATCTCGTAGGCGTCGGCGCCGAATTCCTCGGCCGCGGCGAAGGCGGCCGAGACATAATCCCGCCGCGCGCCGAGATCGCTGAGGAGCACGATGGTCTCGCCCTTGCGCACGTTGCACAGCTCGAATTCCTTGCGGAAGAGCATCGCCAGCTTGGCGTGGTTTAGTGCTTCGTGCATCTAGCTCCTCCCGCCATGCGAGATCACGTCTTCCGTTCATACCACACGCTGTGACGGCGCAATAATGCTGACCGCGTTCGTGGCTTCACCATTTCAAACAGCAAATCCCGTTCCCGCGGCGCGTTTTCTGCGCCCGGGTTTTGTTTTGTCGCTTCGCGTCCCCCCGATCGAGGGGTGGCGGAGCGCCGAGAGTCGTCGGGTGCTTGCGAGGCACCCGTGGGCCTGCACGTAACGCGGCAGGCCAGGCGCCTTGGCGAGGCGCCTTGCGTCCCATGACGCGGGACGCCCGCCTCCCGGCGCTCCACCGTGGCGATTTTGGGCTCCGGTCCCGCGCTTCCCTCACCGGCATTTGCGCCGGATCGGTTACAGCGAGCTCCTCGCGTCCGGGTCGTAGTGCCCGGCTGGCGGGGTCCCGTGCCTCCCGGGACAGCGGTTATGAGTCGCTGCCGCAGGACGC